>ERZ779843.1412-NODE-1412-length-28546-cov-9.708540_pt1 | contig 28546 bp, 27 predicted proteins | sample MGYA00511560_ERZ779843 | MGnify/ENA primary metagenome ERZ779843 (study PRJEB29588, sample SAMEA2158062) | human gut metagenome | biome: human gut; feature: human-associated habitat; material: faeces | place: Denmark | collected 2008/2010 ... | reverse complement strand
ATTGGGAGGGGAATGCATCATTTGAGAAACTTGTGAAGAATTGCAAAGAGGACGGCTATTTTGAGGCAGGCGGTAAAAAATTTAGCTGTCCGTTTAAGCCGACTCCGTTGACTAAAGCAGAATGCGAGGCTGAAAAAGACAGATTAGGGATAAAAAATTGTTATACTAATTCTGACTATTTCGCGGGTGCCGTAAAACAGTGCGGCGGTATTTCAGGCCTCCCTACACGCCAAGATACTGCTAATATTGCCAAATTAATTTATCCTGGTATATCTAATTTTGGCACTGTAGGAAAAGATGATTATAGTTGGTCTGCGTCTCGTATTGACGATATTGTGGACAAAGAGTTTTTATCGATATTATATACCAATACAGATTATTTAGATATGTCAATAATTGTAAGAGAAGATACTTTATATGATATCCCGCATTATTATTGCGGAAGGTATTTTTATTTAACCAATACTTTCTGGAGTTGTAGTATGAAAAGGTCTGAAGGAAGATATACCATATGTTTAATTAAATAAGTATTAGTCACGATACTACTAAAAAGACGGCATTTTATTTTTAATGCCGTCTTTTTTATTTTATGTTATAATTAATCAAAAGTGGAGAGGATATGGATAAATCATTATTAAAACTTGTTCTTCTAATAAGTGCCTTTATTGGCGGACTTTGTGGTATTTTGACTATTATACCTTATGTAGGACAAATTGTATTCTGGGTTTTGTTATGTCTTGCTTCCGTAATTGTTATGACATTTTTAATGCGGGTGAGAATACTGGAATTATTTACAGTACAGGAAAGTGTTACACTGGGGGCAATAATTGGTTTTGTTTCATTTATGGTATTTTGTATAATTTACGTTCCTGCTGTTGTTATACTTATGAAATTTTTTAATTATTACTCAAATTACGGGGTTTCTATTATTCTAAGTTCCGCAAACTTCTGGATAATTTTGATATTGTCCGTATTTATGGCCGTTCTCAGTGCCACGTTAAATGCCTTTAGCGGTTTTTTAACATTTTATGTAAAAGAATTTATCAAAACTCTTGATAAAAATGAAGAAAGAAGACACAATCAATTTAAATAAGGGAAATATGATATGGCAGAATTTCATTCAAAAATTAAAACAATAGAGTGGGTAGATAATTATTCTAAAATGGTGGATCAGACGCTTCTGCCGTATGAATTTAAGTATGTAAATATTACATCAGGTCAGGCAATGTTTGACGCTATAAGAACTATGATTGTCCGGGGTGCTCCTGCAATAGGTGTTGCCGGTGCACATGGTGTAGTTTTATATGCACAGGAAATTGAAAAGGAAAATTTACCGCGCGAAGATTTTATAAATAAACTTCTTGAAAAAGCCGATTACATGGCAACTTCCCGTCCTACTGCCGTTAATTTAATGTGGGCTGTTAAAAAGCAGAAAGATGTTATAAAAAATTCCGAATCAGATATAGCTGGTATTGTCCAAGAATTAAAGCAAAATGCGATTATGCTTGAAAATGAAGACATCGCAATTAATAAAAAAATTGGGGATTACGGTGCACAAGTGGTTCCAAAAGGTGCAACGATACTTACTCACTGTAATGCCGGCGGGCTCGCTACAGTAGGGTACGGAACAGCACTAGGTGTTGTTCGTTCTGCTTTTGCTAATGACCCTACAATCCAGGTTTTTGCTGATGAAACACGTCCGCGTCAACAAGGTGCAAGAATTACAACACTTGAGCTTACCATGGACGGAATACCTACAACTTTAATTACCGACGGCATGTGTTCGTATTTTATGAAAAAAGGCATGATTGATATGGTTGTGGTCGGTGCGGATAGAATTGCGGCAAATGGTGATACTGCAAATAAAATCGGAACTTATACAGTGGCAATTGCAGCAAAATATCACAATATACCGTTTTATGTTGCTGCGCCTTTATCTACAATTGATACAAGCATTAAAACCGGTGATGAAATTGTAATTGAAGAACGCTCTCATGAAGAAGTTACACATATAAACGGCAAAATTATCTGCTCACCGGATGTTAATGTTATAAATCCGGGATTTGATGTAACTCCGCATGAGTTGATTGCAGGTATAATTACTGAAAAAGGTATATTAAGAGCTGATTATAACAAATCTATTGCAGAGGCTTTTAGGTAGGTTAGAATTACCACGGATAATCGTCTTTAAATTCCCAATTGTCCATCATAAGCAATCTCCCGCAGTATTTCGCGGAAGTTTTGCAACGTTGAAGTGCTATTTCTCTGGTATTGCAAGAAGGACAGTATGTACACCAATTTTTGTTTCCTCCGCATTCTTGTATTGCTTTATCTTTAGGACAGATTATAAAGCCAAAAATATCTTTTCCGGAAAGATTAGGTTTCCTTTTGCCATTTACATCAAAAACCAAATCCATGCATGCACCGTTACGAATATTCATATATGAACCGTCTGAAAAATAAACTCTTATTCTGTCAGCCTGCCCTGTTTCCTCATCTTGTAAATCTTGCGGATTGTCTTCAATTTCAAGATACTTGAGATATGGTTGCAGATACTTATTAAAATATGTAAGTACCAAATTTCTATTTGTTACGTTGTCATAATTCCCGTCTTCATCGCTCACGTAATATGTTTTATCCCAATCTTTACTCGGCCCGTTGTCGTTTTCTGAAAGTAGAATAGCCTGTGACATAGCACTGTAAAATTTTTTTAATCTTGATGTTGTCTCAATTTTCTGTTGTTTTTGAATTAACGTTGGCAAAGTCAATGCAGCCACAATTCCGATAATTCCTAATGTAATTAATACTTCAGCTAAAGTGAACCCTTTGCTATGAGCGGCGTTGCCCCCCCCCCCATCCGAGTTTTGAAGCTATAATTGAATGTTGCATAATTTCATTCTCCTTTTTCTTTAATTATATAGTATATTTTGACAGTTTTCAAGCTATTGGTTTCTCTGGAAAAATCCTGCAATTTCCTTATGCGGGAAAAATTTGACAATCGGACGTCCATGCGGGCAGGTGTATGGCATTTTTGTTGTACGCCATCTTTTTACAATTTCCTGCATTTGCCATGTCGAAAGCTTCTGTCCTGCCTTGACTGAAGCTTTACAGGATGTAGTTATAAGAATTTTTTCTTCTAATCCGTCAATGTCACTTTCAATGTTTGCAAGAATATCGGCAAGAATTTCCTGCGGATTGACTTTTGCAATCATTTGAGGAACTTTACGGAAAATCAATTCCGTATCACCTGTGAATTCTATGCCGTAACCGAATTTCTCAAACTTATCAAGGTTTTCCTTTATTAACTCAGCCTCTGTTGCAGAGATGGACAATACATCAGACACAAATAAAAGTTGTGACACCACATTCTTTTCAGATTTCAATTTTTCATAAATGTATCTTTCTTCTGCAATATGCTGGTCAATGATTTCTAATCCGTCTTCTTTTTCGACCATTATGTATGTATTTTTATACTGGCCGACAATATTTTCTTCAGGTTCCGGTGCGGTTTCAACGGGTTTAAAAATCTGTTTTTGTTCCGTATTTATAATTTGCGGTGCAGGTTCGGAGTCATCTTCATCTTCAAATGTTTCTTTTATTAAAATTTCATCAGCTTCTTTATTAAAAATAACAGAAGGTTCAATCGGTTTAAATTCAATAACATTTTCTGATTCGGCAGAACGCGTAAATACTGGCCGGTTTTGTTCAACATGGTTTGATAATCCTGCTGTAATTGATGTCATTATGAAGTTGAATACCATATTGGTATTTTTGTATCTTACTTCTTTTTTTGCAGGGTGTACATTTACATCAACGTCAGCGGGCGGCATTTCCAGATTTAGTACAATAAACGGATATTTTCCGCTTGCAATTAAGTTTTTGTAAGCCATATCAATAGCTTTCATAAATATCGGACATTTGACAGTTCTTGAATTTATATAAATATGAAAGTCTTTTTTACTTGAACGGGTAAAATCCGGAGTGCTTACATAGCCTGAGATTTTCAAGCCTGCAATGGTATCCGTTTTCAATACTTCTTTCAGGTTATCTGTAACCGTGTTTGAGAACATTTCTTTTAGAGTATATTTTAACTCGTTATTTCCTGATGTTTTAAGAACAGTTTTACCGTTCTTTTTTAATTCAAAAGCGGTTTGCGGGTTTGCAATGGCGATTGACTGTACAAGTTCTTGAATATAAGAAAATTCTGTGTTGGAGTTTTTCAAAAATTTTAAACGGGCAGGAATATTATAGAATAAATCTTTAATTTCCATAATCGTACCGATTGCGCAGCCGGTTTCTACTTTTGTCACTTCGGAATTTTCGCATTTAACTTTTGTTCCGGTTTCAAAATCTTTTGTTCTTGTTGTACATGTAAGTTTTGCAATGGATATTATACTTGAAAGAGCTTCTCCCCTGAAGCCTAATGTATGTATATCAAATAAATCTTCGTCGGTGGATATTTTACTTGTTGCATGTTTTGAAAAAGCCAGAATAATGTCGTCGGGATGAATCCCTGACCCGTTATCTGCTACTCTTATATCTCTGCATTCGTTAGAAATTTCAACGCTTATTTTTGTTGCACCGGCGTCAACAGAGTTTTCAACAAGTTCTTTTACGACAGATGCAGGCCTTTCAATTACTTCACCTGCTGCAATCTGGTTTATTAAATGTTTTGATAACTGCTTTATTCTACCCATAATATCGGCCTCCACAAGTTAAGAAAAATGTGACATGAAAAATTGTACTACCACATCAAATTTTACAAGAACCAGTACAACAACAATAGAAACTACAAGTCCGAAGGTTACTTTTGTAAGGTCTTTGATAATATGTTTATACATTTTTTTAGGCGATTCAAAACGCAGTCTGTGGTAAAGCGCAATCTCACGCCCTGCCAGCAAACCAATAAATACCCACGTTGTTGACATTGGAACATTATTTAAATTGATAAAATATAAAAGTAAAAATGCATAAATTAAATCAATAATAGTTGCAGAACGGGGGTCTTGAACATTGGTTTTCATTTTAACAATTTTTTGGATATCTCCTCCGCGTTGATATGTTAATATTCCTAGAAATATAGTGAATGAAATTAGTACGAATAAAAGTTCTCCCACAGACGCTTTTCGAGGCAGATATACGAACAGTTTAGCAGAATCCTGAGCAAGCCATTGTGACCAGATAAATGCCGTGGAACACCATTTGGCTACCATCCACCATTTTGAAATTTTAGTGTCGCCCGAACGTTTTTGAGTATAGTAAAAATACCTTTCAAGAGGTCTTCCGATTATATTATAAATTATAATTGCAACGACAAAAGCTATAACATATCCCAGAACGGATTTTGTAAGCATCATCCATATTACACTTGCATCGCTTACTGAGAACACGCTTAAGACCAGAAACGTTGTTGCAACCGGAATTCCCAATCTGGTAAGGATAATTAAAATTATAGGCGGCATTAGATAAATAGGCGTGAACTCCTCTGTTACCGGAATTCTTGTTAAAAGCCCGAATGACATATCTCCGTCATTAACTATCCAGCCGGTCACGATTGTAATTACCAGAACAATTACAGAGAATGCCCATAGGTAATAAAAAGGTGTTTTTTTGTTTGCACTTAAAAATGTACCCAGAGTCTGAATAATATCATTAGAAACACAAGCATACATGGAGAGCAAAAATCCAAGTATCATATAAACATTACTGAGTGTAATTTGTCCCGAGAACATAGCTCCTCACTTCCGGCTGTATTAATTCTCATATACATGTTTAATTTACATCAAAAACAAATTCATCTAAACGTTTGATTACAAATTTGAAACATTTTCATAAGATAAAAATGTAAATAGACTTGGAGGGGATATACGTGGCAAGATTGAAATCAAATACAAAATTAAAACCTGTTAAAAAAGCGGATTTGCAAGTTGTAAAACCTGTCAAAACCACAAAATACAGTGATATTGATTTAAATAACTGGAAAGATTATAGCCACGTTAAAACGGATACTCTGTGGGAGTTTCCTTCCAGACTGCGTGATGGCGGACATTCAAACGAATACCACGGTAATTACATTCCGCAAATAGCACAGCAGTTATACGAAAGATTTACTAAGAAAAATGATATTGTTCTTGATTTATTTTTTGGTTCAGGTACCTCAGGAATTGAAGCAATAAATATGGAAAGACGCTGTATAGGTGTTGAATTAAAAGATGAACTTGCAGAGAAGGTTTCTGAAAAGTTTACCCCGAAACAACTCGTGACAGATGTTAATATAATTTGTGCGGACTCAGCTTCTGAAATTGCAAAAGAAAAAGTAAAAGCAAGACTTGAAATTATGGGCGAAGAAAAGGCTCAGTTATTAATCCTTCATCCGCCTTATGATGATATTATTAAATTTTCCGATAAAAAAGAAGACCTTTCTAATTGTGAATCAACCGAACAGTTTTATGATTTATTTGAAAAAGTTGCACAAAACGGCTATGATTTGCTGGAAAAAGGCAGATTTGCTGCTCTCATAATCGGTGACAGCTACAAAAATTCCGAAGTTCAGCCGCTCGGGTTTGAATGCATGGCGCGTATGATGAAACTCGGCTTTAAATTAAAAGGTATTATCGTAAAAGATATTCAGGGTAATGAAAGGGCAAAAGGCAGAACTGCAAATCTATGGCGTTATAGAGCACTGGCAGGAGGATTCTATATCTTCAAGCACGAGTACATAATGATTTTTCAAAAAGTAAAATAATTCATAAACCTGGCACATATTACTACTAATACCAAGAATGTAAAGAAATATTAAAAATGAGAATTATTCCTACTTTACAAAAGATAATTTATATTGTACAATAAATTTTGTTAATAATATGATACACAATAAGAAAGGTGGTATTTGTATGAAATTTGTATGTACAGTATGCGGTTGGTCAACAGAAGCTGATAAAGCACCTGAAAGATGCCCTCTTTGCGGCGCAACAACTTTTAAAGAAGTTGGCGGCGGCGACAAAGTTTATGCTTGTGAACATAAAGTAGGCGATGGTGTTGTTGAAGATAAAGAAATAATGGATGGTTTAAGAGCTCATTTTAGCGGTGAATGTACAGAAGTAGGTATGTATCTGGCTATGTCAAGAGTTGCTGAAAGAGAAGGCTATCCTGAAGTTGCAGAAGCTTACAAAAGATATGCTTTTGAAGAAGCTGAACACGCTGCTAAATTTGCAGAATTGCTCGGTGAAGTTGTAACAGACTCAACTAAGAAAAACCTTGAGCTTCGTGCTGAAGCAGAGCATGGTGCTTGCGAAGGTAAACTTGCAATTGCTGCACGTGCTAAACAGTTAGGTTATGACGCAATTCACGATACGGTTCATGAAATGGCTAAGGATGAAGCCCGTCACGGCAAAGGTTTTGACGGACTTTTGAAAAGATATTTTTCATAAACTTTGAATAAAATAAAAAAGCCCCTGATTATATAATCAGGGGCTTTTGGTTATTCACTTACTGTATTCATTTTAAATTTTGCTTTTAGTTTAGATAAAACATTTAACATATCTTCAGCATGATTACGATTATATGTTGACAGTTCAAGTTTATCACCGTTTATCATACCGGCGAATTTATTTTTAACAATCAGATTTTGAACAGGACTGTAAATATCTTTTCCTTGTCTTGATGGAATTGTAAATGTTGTTTTGATAAGTGGGGTTTTTTGAATCATTATTTCTCCTTTCATATGTGGGGTATTTTTAAATTTATCATAAATAAACGGATTTGCAAAAGAAAAAACCACTTTTTGTTAAGAAAGTGGCGGGGAAAAGTTACGAAATTTTTAAATAAGGAAATAAAGGAAAAAGGAATCAAATAAAAATCTTTTTACGTAGTAAATCTTATGAGAAGATTGTGAATGATTTTTCTACGTTTTTGTCGATTACGGTTTTGACAGCGTCGTATTCTGTTTGTAATGCACTGTGTTCCGTATCAAGTTTTCTCAATTCAAGGTCAAACTTGTTATCTTTTGCTTCCAGATCAGTAAGTTTGTTCTGGTATTCGCGTTCAATTCTTGCGATTTCTCTCTCATCTTCAACCTCCTGAATTGATGAATCAGAGTCAATAGATGTAGAAACAAACTTGCCTTCGGTTGTTGAATAGTATTCAAGCAATAAATTGCCTTCACGTAATTGTTGTTCAAACCATTTATTATCTTTAATTGTCTCAGATGTATTTTCTTCAGTGTAGAAACCTGAAGCCAACATTTTATTGAAAATGTTTGTAAGATATTGAATATAACTTGCATTTTCCGGATCAGCCGCAGTCTTTTTATTGTTTGCGGAACCTGATTTTCCATAATATGCCTCGGTTAACGCAACTGCATAGTCATAAAGTTCTCTTTGTTCTTTCGTTGTGCCTTCATAGTTGAGAGCTTTTGTTTCTTTAGCACCTGTGTTCAAATCAGTTAATGTATATGTCGGGTAACCATCATATGCTTCACCGCTGAAAGATGTATAGCCGAAATCGAGTCCATGTTCGTCGTCACCGTAATGTAAATCAACAGATGTCAAATATTGATCCCATGCTTCATGAATTTTTTGCTCTGCAAGAGCTTTATCTTCGTCGCTGGCATCACCATCTGCCGTAATATCAATATCTGCCTGAGAGTAACCAAGGGCTGATAAAAATTTGTTTAAGTCTCCGTTACCTGATTCAAACGCTTTTTTCTGAGCGTCAGTAACCAGAACTTTGCCGTCTTTATCGGTTACTACATACTGTAAGCCGCAAGCTACAGTGTTATAACCTGTCATAAGACCGTAAGAAATATCTGTATAAACTTCAGTCGAACCGTCAAATCCTGTTAAGACAGTTAATTTAGTTGCATCAAGAGCTTCAAGATAATCCTTGTTTGCCTGTTCTGTCTGCTGGGAAAGACGAATTTTAGAATAGGAAATATCCTGACCTGAATTCTCGTTGTCAGTCATTCTTGCTGTTAAGCTAAGAAGCCTTGCCTGTGAAGCAGCCATTCCCATAAGTCTAATACAGTCCTTTCTTTTAACGTAACTTGTAATCTCTAATACGACATCATTGCTTAAAAACTTTAGGAAATTTTTTAATCGGGTTAATATTTTGTTACAAATGACGATATGTTACAAAATGTAAATATGAATTTAAAATAGGCTGAAACCCGCTTATAATACCTGATAGGATAGGATAGGATAGGATAGGAAGGCGTAGTGTCAATAATTTCGGGGGAAGTGTTTTAATTAGACTATAGGCGGTTGACGCTGAGAGTAAGTATAAAGAAAGGAGATTTATTATGGTTGATGGAATCGGCAATGGGCCTAAAAATCCACAGAATGTACAGAACAGAGCTGCCAATATTGGAAAATCCGCAGTCAAAGGTGGTTTATTGGGGGCGGCAGCCGGAATGATAGGAGATTTGCTTTCCGGCAAGAAAGATTCTATACAATCCGATACACTTAATGTTAAAGGTTTGTCTATTGAACGGCAATCACAGGCAGACTATAGTAGCGGAGGTATATCTGGCACTATCGATTATGTTGCCAGTGGTACAATAGACTATAACGGCACCTCAGACTATAGCTATAGCGGTACTGTAGAGTATCAAGGTTCGGTAGATTATCAGGGTACTGTAGACTATATCAGTAATCATACTGTAGACTACGGGGGGTCTCAAGAATAAACCAAAGGCGGGAAACTTTTCCCGCCTTTTTAACTATACAATTTCTTTGCACTCCTGAATGGATATTGATTCTATTCCTTCAACCTTTTGAAAATCTTTATAAGTGTTTTGAATAGGTTTTTTTGAATGTATATCTATTATCACATTTATTTTAGTAATATCTTTGTTTTGTTTGCTCTGTTTTCTCGTTATCTCTCTTAAATGAGGATACTTTTCAACTATAAAATCATAAATTTTATCAGAGAAATCATTTTTACAGCAAATATTTACGGTGAGGCGTTTCTGATTTTTTGTACTGGTAGTGAGCACATTTCTTTCAAAGAATCTTATGGAAACAAGAACTATTATTGTAAGAATAGTTGCCGTAACAGCTAAACCGTACATTCCTGTTCCGCAGGCCATACCGACAGATGCCGCCATCCAGAGGGTTGCTGCTGTAGTAAGTCCGAAAATGGTTGCGCCGTGTCTGAGTACGGCACCCCCGCCTATGAAACCGATACCGGTAACAACCTGTGCTGCTACACGTGCTGTATCTCTTATACCTGTAGCATTGTCAACAGAAACATTATCTCCGAGCGCAAATGTCGGGAAACCATATATTGACAATAAGGTAAATACACAGGCCCCTACACAGACAAGAATATTTGTACGCAAGCCCGCATATTTGTTTGTCATTTCTCTTTCAAGTCCGATGGCAAAACTAAGCAAAACTGCACAGAGCAAACGAATTGTTACTGTTATTTCTGTTTGTATAATCGGGTGGTTTAAAAAGTTCTCCATTATCTTACCTTACTTTTCGGGTCTAAAACATCTCTTATTGTATCACCAATAAGATTAAACGCCAACACCGCAATAAAAATTAAAAATCCCGGTGTCAAAAGCCATGGTCTGTAAATAATGTTAGTGTATTCCTGAGCTTCTTTAAGCATATTGCCCCAGCTTGCGTCAGGCTGTTGGATTCCGAGCCCTAAGAAGCTTAAACCGGATTCCGAAAGTATGTATGAAGGAACGGATAATGTCATTGCAACTATTACAAAACTTGCGGTTTGCGGGAGAATATGTTTTACGATTATACGAAGACGCGAAGCTCCGATTGATTTTGCAGCCTGCACAAATTCCTGATTTTTAATTGAAAGAACCATTCCCCTGACAACCCTTGCAAAACCTGCCCAGCCTATAAGGGCAAGAATGATTACAATTAACATAAAACGCTGAATGCTTGTCATTCCGGATGGCAATATTGAGGCTAAGATTATCAAAAGGTAAAAACTCGGAATTGACATTACAGCTTCCGCAAACCTCATCATAAGAGTGTCAACGACCCCGCCGAAATACCCTGCAATTCCACCATACAAAAGCCCTATCGGGAAAAGTACAAACAGTGCAAGAAATCCTATTGTCATTGATATTCTTCCGCCGAACAAAAGGCGTGAAAATACATCACGGCCGTTAATATCTGTTCCGAGAAGAAATAATCTTCCGTCGCGGTCTGTTGTTATCAAGTGCCGTTTCATAGGAATTAAGCCTAAAAATTTGTAGGGCTGACCTTTTGAAAAGAATTTTATATAATGCTTCCGACTTCTGTCTAAATCGTAGGTTATGCGTAAGTTTTCGCTGTCGAAGTTCCTTACGTAATTATAAGTATAAGGTTTTGAGAATTTGCCGTTTTCATCAATTACAAAAATCTTTGAAGGCGGAACGTATGCCATTGTTCTGTCTGAAAAATCTTTTGTATATGGCGCGATAAAATCTGCGAGAAAAAGCGCAAGATAAATCAGCCCCAGAACAATAAGGGCGATTTTTGCAAACTTATCTTTCATTAACTGTTTAAAAACTTCTCTCATCATGCCTTCACCCTAATCCTCGGGTCAGTGATAATGAGAAGAATATCGGCGATTAAATTACCGAGAATAAGCATAATTGCTCCCATCATTAACGACGCCATTACCAAATTTATGTCTGATTTTAAAACAGCTTCAAGAATTAACCTGCCCAGTCCGGGGTATTGAAAAACGTATTCTGTCAAAGCTGCCCCGCTTAACAATCCTGCAAATTCAAATCCCAGAAGCGTAATCATAGGATTAATCGCATTTCGCAGGGCGTGCTTATAAACCACATCAAATTCGCTCAATCCTTTTGCGCGTGCAAACTTAACATAATCACTGTCTAAAACATCCAAAAGATTAGCTCTCATCTGTCTTTGCAGACCTGCAAGCGAGAGTGTAAAAAGAACTGTTACAGGTAATATTAAGTGATGAGTGATATCCCATACCTGATGCGGAAATGTCATTTCGAGAAAATTTGAGCTTGTCAACCCCCCGATAGGAAACCACCCTGTCTTAACAGCAAAAATTAAAAGCAAAACAGCAAAGAAAAACGAAGGTATAGCCATTCCCACACTTGTGAGAACGGTTAATATTCTGTCAAAAGGAGTTTTCCAATTCAATGCGGCTGCAACCCCGAGCGGTATCCCGACAAGCCATGTCAGAAAGATTACGATTGTTGTCAAAAGCAGCGTATTCGGTATTCTTTCCTTAAGTTTTGCAGCAACGCTTTCACCATTTGAGGTTATCCCCAAATCTCCTTTTAAAAATGATTTTGCCCATTTACCGTATTGTACGATAATCGGTTTATCCAGACCCAGCCGTTGTGTTTCTTTTTGCAATGTTTCCTGTGAAACGGACGGGTTAAGCCTTAGTTCTGCCAGAGGATCTACAGGGCTTAAGCGTATAATAAAAAAGCTTATTATTGATACTATTATCAAAAGCGGTATTGATTGAAGTATTCGTTTTAAGATGTAGATTAATATTTGCATCAGCGTTCATCCTCAAGATAAATTTCTTCTATATTATACGTAATTCCGCCAAGCGAGGTTGGATAGACATTTTTAAATTTTGTCCTGATTGCCGAAATTCTCAAAGGTGAATAAATATACACAAAAGGTTTTTCCTCATAGGCTATTGTTTGATATTCATCGTAGAATTTTTTACGGCCTTCAAAATCGGTTGCCAGTGCGCCTTGCGTATAAAGGTAATCAATCCGCTTTTCCCAAGGATAGCGGTCGTCCTTTGTGTAATCCGCAGGCCGCTGATTAAACATGTGTAATGTTCCGTTTGACATCCAAACGTTTTTACCGCCGTTAGGTTCAAGCGGAGACCCTGTTAAGCCCATTATAACCATATCCCAATCCAGTGAGTTAACCAGTTTGTTTACAAGAGAGTTAAATTCAATCGGTTTGAAATTGACTTTCATTCCCAAATCTTCCAAATCCTGTTTTACCATAACTCCTATGGCTTCACGTTCGGTATTTCCTGCATTTGTATAAAGGTCAAATTCGACGTGGTTGCCGTATTTATCAAGCAAATGGCCTTTCTTGCTCCATGTATAGCCGGATTTTTTCAAGAGTTCTCTTGATTTTTCAAGATTGCGGTCATAAGGAGGGAGGTTTTTATTAAGGAAGATGGAATTCAGGCTCTCTGCTGTAAAAAGCGGTGCACCTAATCCGTTTGCAATATTCAAAACCATATTTTTTCTGTCTATTGCATAGTCCACTGCCTGTCTGAAATTTTTGTCCTGAAACCATCTTTGTTTTTTAGGGTCAACGTGGAATTTTCCGTCTTTGTTTTTCCGGTTGTTAAGGTTAAAGGTTATAAACATTGTGCCTGTATCAGGCCCGAGATTGTAAATTTTGAAGTTTGAATGTTTTTCAAGTTCTTTGAATCTCGCAACATTCGCCCCTTGAAGTCCGATGGTGTCAAGTTCCCCGCCTTCAAATTTTAAAACCTCGTTGTTAATATCGCCTACAATAAGATAAACGAGTTTATCCAGATACGGAAGCTTCTGGTCATTCTTATTTATAATGTAGTAATTGGGATTGCGCTCAAATACTACACGCTGTGCAGGTACGTATTCTTTAAGTCTGAATGCACCTGATGTTACAAAGGTTTTAGGGTTCGCGTTTGTTGACAGGAATGTGTCAAAATACTCTTTTCCTTTTTTTACGGCAGGTTCAAAAATGTGTTTTGGCGCAATAGGGCTTGAAAGCATTCTTATAAAAGGTGCAAAGGGTTTCGGGGTTTTAAATTCTACAGTGTAATCATCTATTTTTCTGACAGTCGGAAGTTTGCCGTCCACAACAATAGAATCTCTTATTGAGGTGTTGCCGTAGCCGTCAAAAATTATATTCTGCCAGGTAAAAACAACATCATCTGCCGTAATAGGCTTTCCGTCAGACCATTTAATCCCTTTGCGTAAATGTATTAAATACGTATCTCCGTCAACCGAGAAGTCTTTTGCAAGTTTAGGAATAGGCTGTCCTGTCACGGCATTTGTTGAAAGCAGACCGTCATACATTACCTCTGACAGCAGGGATGATATATTATCTTTTGAATTAAAAGGATTAAACGTTTTCGGCCCCTCACCGATTGTTGAAGCCACGAGAGTTCCGCCGAATTTTCCTATTGGTGCCTGTGATTGAAGGTAATCAACTCCGTCTATAGTGATATTTTTCTGGTTGTCAGGGTATTTTATATCTTCAGTTATTGAATGCGGAGGCGTAACATATACTGGCGGCTGCGGATTATCAGCATGCAGGCACGACTTTGCAAAAATTGCCGCCAAAATTATTACCAGTACAACATAACCCGCTCTTTTCATAATTTTAGTTTACCATAAAAAATATCTTTGTTTATAGGCAGGGTGGATAAATCTTTGTAACTTTTGTTAAAAATCTATCGACAAACAGGCATGTTTATTATAATATTGTGCTACATGTGGAAATATAAATAGAAAAAGGAGAATTTAACATGCAGGTTATATTAAAAAAAGACGTCCAAAACCTTGGTGAAGCAGGTGATTTGGTTAACGTAAGAGACGGTTATGCAAGAAACTTCCTTTTGCCTCAAAATGTTGCAGAAGTTGCTACTGAAGGTGCACTCCAGAACCGTGAACAAAATTTAGCAAGAATTAAAGCTAAACAAGAAAAACTTCACAAAGAAGCTCTTGAAGTTGCTGAAAAAATCGAAAAATTCGGCGAATTAAAATTAAGTGCTAAAGCCGGTGAATCAGGCAAATTGTTCGGTACTATCACTACTAAAAAACTTGCTGAAGAATTACAGGCTCAAGCCGGTATTGAAGTTGACAGAAAGAATGTTTCTCTTAACGCTCCTATCAATAAAGTCGGCGAATATACTATGCTTATCAAATTAACTTCTAAAGTCAAAACTGAATTAAAAGTTTCTGTTTCAGCTTCAGAAGTCGTTAAGGAAGCTATTGAAGAAGAAACAACCGAAGAAGCGTAGGTATCGGAAAGCGGATGAGAGATTTGAGCAAATTAAAACTTAATTGTCTCGCTATAGGCTCTCTGCCGCACAATAATCTTAATAAAGCTATGGCTCTTGTGGAAAATTGTTTTTCACAAACACCTTTCTGGCCGCAGCTCGTTAAAGTTAATAAAAATGAAGACATGATTATCCAGTTTCTGGAGAAAATGCCTTCATTTTTTATTGGAAAAGATTATCTTGATACGGAATACGATGAATTTTTTGAAGATTTAGAACAGTTTTTTATGGATTACGAAGAAGTTATGTCCGATTTTAATTCGGAGGTGCTTGATAAATATGCTGTTTCTGAAAATTTTTCTTCATCTTTTCCGGAATTTATTAAACTCATTAAAAAGTATAAGCCGGATTTTGCAAAAGGTCAGATAGTCGGGCCGTTTACTCTTTCAACAACCCTTGTGGATAAAGAAGGTAAATGTGCGTTTTATGACGAAACCCTCCGTGAAATTATTGTTAAAACCTTAATTTTAAAGGCACTATGGCAAATTAGGGAAATTAAGGCTGCAAATCCGGATACAATTCCCATTATTTTTATTGATGAACCTTCCATTTCACAGCTTGGAACTTCTGCATTTGTAACAATTTCTCAGGATGAGGTTAGAGATTTATTCCGTGAAGTTTCAGAATCCATAAAAACAGCCGGTGCATTGAGTGCAATTCATTGCTGCGGAAAATGCGACTGGTCTGTTCCTATTTCAGCAGGAGTTGATATTATAAATCTGGATGCTTATTCTTTTGCACAAAATTTAAGCTTATTTAAGGATGATGTAAATAACTTTCTTAAAAAAGGCGGCAGGATAGCATGGGGTGTTGTTCCTACGCTTGACAAAGATGCGCTTGAAGCTGCTGATATGACTGTTATGATTGAAAAATTTAATGACGCGGTTAAGTATCTTACAGATAAAGGTTTAGATGAAAAACTTGTTATTGATAATTCGATTATTACACCTTCTTGCGGTGCCGGTTCATTGAGTGAAGAGTTGGCTGAAAAAGCTATGAATCTTACGAAAGATTTGTCTGAAAATTTAAAAAAGAGGTACTAATTTGACTTTCAAACTTGCAATTACAGGAAAAAGCGGAAGTGGTAAAACCACTATTGTAAAAGCATTTTTAAGAATTTTTCAGGAACTTTTCCCTGAGAAATCAATTCTTCTTTTTGATAATGATTTATCAAGCGAACTGGGGCACAGTTTCGGGCTTGATGTAAGAAATACTATTTATGGCATAAGAAGCGGCAAACACGAGTATAAGACAGGTATTCCCGAAAATATGTCCAAGCAGGAATTTATCGAATGGGCAATGGAAGATATTCTGGTTGAAATCGCTGATAATGTAGACTTAATTGTTTCCTGGTTTGTAGGTTCTAAAGATTGCCGCTGTCCTATTACAGGCCAGATTAACGACGCTGTTTTAAAATTAATTAACAGATATGATATTGTGATTTTTGACTGTGAATTTGATTTGAAATACCTGAATCAGCTTGTTGATACTAATATTGATACAACACTCATTGTTGCAAATCCTTCCGAGGAATCGGCTTATCTTGCAAAAAGAATTGAAGAATTTAGTGCAAAATATGCGGCAGGCAACCAGCTCGGTGTGGTTATAAATAAGATAGAAAATAATAATATTAATGCTGTTTATGACATGCTTAAAAAGTATGATCTTGATGTACTCGGTGTAATTCCTTACGATAATGAACTTGAAACATGTCCTATTGAAAAGGATTCAAAACCGGTACAAGATGCTATTAAACAGTTCTATTTCAGATTGAATCTGCCTCAGGTAAAAAATTAGGAGAGAACATGACTGTAATTCTTGACGGTAAAAAGTTAAGAGATGAACTTTTGGATGAGCTTAAAAATAAACTCTCATCATATAATGTCATACCTAAGCTTGTTGTTATTCTTGTCGGAGAGAATCCTGCAAGCCGGATTTATGTTAACAACAAGAAGAAAACTGCAGAAAAACTCGGGATAAATTCCGAGGTCATAGTTTATCCTGCTGATATTTCGGAAAAAGAACTTCTTGCAAAGATTGAAGAATTAAACGTGGATAATTCCGTGAATGCAATTCTTGTTCAGCTTCCACTGCCGGCACATATTGATAAATCAAAGGTCATTAACGCAATTTCACCTCTAAAAGATGTAGATGGATTTACTCCGGAAAATTCTGGTAAACTCCTTGCAGGTGAAAACCCCTATGTTTACCCGTGTACCCCTAAGGGGATTCTTTTACTGCTTGATAAGTACGGAATTGAAGTTGACGGAAAACATGTTGTAATAGTCGGACGTTCAAATATTGTCGGTAAACCGCTTGCTGTTATGCTGCTAAATCGAAATGCCACGGTTACAGTTTGCCACAGCCATACAAAAAATCTTTCGGAAATAACAAAAACAGCAGATATTTTAATCTCTGCTGTAGGTGAAAAACTAATAGAAGATAATATGGTAAAAATGAATTGTGTTATTGTGGATGTTGGAATTTTTAAAGACATTAACGGTAAAACCCGCGGAGATGTTGATTTTGAGAAAGTTTACGAAAAAACTTCTTATATTTCGCCTGTTCCGGGTGGTGTGGGCCCGATGACGATTGCGTCTTTGATGTTGAATACTGTTGAACTTTTCGATCTTCAAACCAAAAGAAGCTGTGATTAATTTCACCACAACTTCTTTTGGTTTTATATATTTTCTATTTATGCAGCAGATTAACCTCCTATTAAGTTGAGGCCGCAGCTGCTCTTGATATTGTTTTGAACAACCTGTTTTGAACTTGAGATTTCTTCATTCAAGGTGTTTACCTGTGTCTCTATTGCCTGTGTACGAGTTGTCAAATATTCTTCCTGTTTTTGCAACATAAGGTAAGTCGGATCTTCGTCAATTGACGCGTCTGGATTTTGTTCCTCAAATGTGGATTGAATATAAGCCATTTCTTTTTGCAGCCAGTTAACCTGGTTTTGTACAAGTGTTTGTTCAAATTGCAGCTGGTTTCTCTGTAACGTGAATAAATTTCTTTGTGAATCTATAGCTAAAAATGCCATATCAGCTCTCCTTATACTTCTTTGTTATACTCTCTTATACATATAAAGTATCCGGAAAAGTTTCAATTTCACAGGTTGTAATTTTTGTTACATTTCTTAATGCTATTTTATTGCCGGAAAAACATACTTTACCCCATCCTCGCTTCTCCAGCGAATATAGCCGGTTTTTGGGGTTCTGTCCATATCCATTACACTTACCAGCATCCAGTTGCCTTTAATAATGTTAAGTATAATTTTTTGAGGCCTGTTAATTGTTGAAATAACTTTTGATGTATCATCAGTGGAGCCGTGCATTTCTTTAATTTTTTCAGGTGCCCCGTTTAATATATAAAGACCGTATTTTTTTGCGTATGTATTGTAAAAGTTTACCCAGGTGAGAAATTTATATGGATCATCTTTTTTTAACCAGCCGCGTTCTCCTGTTTTATTATTATAAATCAGCTCAACCCAATCCTCGGTTTCATCAGTAACTGCCATAAGTGCAAGCTCTTTTGATTCATTGTATACTACAAATATATCTTCAAAAGAAAGTTCAGACGGTTCGATTGACTTGTTGATAATCCTGATAACTTTAACAATGGGAGCTTTATCCTCGGGAGATTTTCGGAGCACAATATTATTGCTTACCTGATAAATACCGAGTGTATTGGTGTTTGAAAGGCTCACGACATTTGGCATAACATCAGCAGCAAGAACAGGCAGCACCAGTGTAAAAAATAACAATAATGAAATTATTATTTTTTTCATAAGATTTACTCCCTGAAACTTATATCAGCATATGATTTTTGAAGTTTTTCCCGAACATTTTGCATTTGTTTCTCAATCACTTCATCCGTAAGAGTTGCGTTATCATCCTGCATGTATATTCTGAATGCCAGAGATTTGTAACCTTTTTCTATATGTTCGCCCTGATAAACATCGAATACTTCACTGCCTTTGAATATATTTTGTTGAACTCCGCTTTTGATTACACGCTGAATGTCGTCGTAAGTAACATTTTCGTTTATTATAAAAGCAAGGTCGCGTTTGACTTCAGGGAATTGCGGCAGGTGTTTAAATCTCGGAATAGTTTCTTTAACAATAGAAATTACAGCGTCCAAATCTACTTTAAATATAAATGCTTCCTGATTCATTTTAAGTCTGTCTTTCAATATCGGGTGAAGCTGACCGAAATAGCCTATTGTTGTCATATTTTTACCAAGAACATTTATGGCTGCGCTTCTGTAAGGATGAAGAATTGCATGGGTTTTGGCAAGAGGTGATTTATCAAGAGAAACCAGTTTAATTCTTTTCTCAACGCCGAGTTCTTCAAACAATGTTTCAAGAATACCTTTTACTGTGAAGAAATCGCAAGAACCTGTGTTCTGCCATTTTGAATTTTGTATTTCACCTGTAAGAATGCCTTGTAGAACTTTAGTTTCTTTAACTCCTGATGTTTTTTCGTCGGCTTCTTTTTCTACATTGTAAGTCTTGCCGATTTCGTATGCCCAGAAATTTTTCTGGCCGTTGTCGTAGTTGTATTTCATACAATTCAAAACACTTACGGCAAGAGTTTCACGGAGCATAGTACATTCTTCGCTTACCGGATTCATAACTTTTAATGCTTTTGAATCATCATAAGGTATCATAAATTTATCAAGAAGCGGTTTACCGATTAAAGAGCTGGTTATAATTTCATTTAAACCTTGTGACTGCATAAGGTTATGGACTTTCTTTACAACTCTTTCTTCAAGAGTAATAACAGGTGTCTGCATTTTGCTCGGAAGAGTAGGTGAAATTTTGTCGTATCCGTTGATACGGGCAATTTCTTCTATTAAGTCTATTTCTCTTGTAACATCATACGCTCTGAACGAAGGCACTGCAAATTTAGCTGCAAGAGCATTTCCTCCGAGTTTTTTGAAGCCAAGATTTTCTAATATAGAATCACATTTTTCAGGTGCAATTTCAACACCGAGGATTCTTTTAATTTGCGGGTATCTTAACGTAATTTCAACCGGTTCAAGTTTGTTATTGCCTGCTTCAACAACTCCTTCGATTTTAGCGTCAGCAAGTTCAACAAGTAACTGCATAGCGCGCATTAAAGCAGGTTTTACGGCTTCTATATCAATTCCGCGTTCAAAACGTGCTGAAGCTTCACTTCTGTATCCGGCACTTCTTGCGGATTTTCTGTTAGAGGCAGGAGTGAAGTACGCTGCTTCAAGGGCTATAGCTGTAGTGTTATCATCAATTTCGGAATTTGCACCGCCGAATACACCGCCTAAACAAACGCCTTCTTCTTTTGTTGCAATTAAAACGCTGTCTGTGGTAAGAGTTCTTTCAACACCATCGAGGGTTACAAGCTTTTCACCTTCTTTTGCACGTCTTACGCAGAGGTAGCCGTTTAATTTGTTTAAATCAAATGCGTGAAGCGGTGTTCCGTATTCCAAAAGTACATAGTTTGTAATATCAACAACATTATTTATAGCACGGATTCCTGAAGCCAGAAGTCTTTTTTGCATCCAGTCCGGAGACGGCTTGATTTTGATATCTTTTAAAATTCCTATCGAGTAATATTTACAAACATCTTCATCTATAATTTCTACTTTAAATTTGTCTGTTGACAGGTCTTTTGTTGATTCAAGAGGGGAGAATTTTAAAGGTGTGTTAAAAAGAGAGCTTAATTCTCTTGCAACACCAATAACAGACATCTGGTCGCCTCTGTTTGCGGTAGGAGCAATATCAATTACGCTGTCTTTTTCAAAACCGAGAACATTTTCTACATTTTCTCCGGGTTTAACATCAGGGAAAATTCTGTTTAATATTAAAATTCCGTCTTCTTCCTGATAGCCGCGTTCTGCAACCCCGAGTTCGTCGGCTGAACATAGCATTCCCTGAGATTCGACACCGCGGATTACGGCAGGCGTGAGTGTAAACGTTTCGCCTGTTTTTCTGTCAAGTACCTGACTTCCTACCGACGCATACGGAACAATTTGACCTTCTTTAATATTTTGTGCACCGCAGACAACAGTTTTTACGCCGGAACCTGTGTTTACGGTTACAAGGTGTAATCTGTCTGAGTTCGGATGGTCATCGATTTTTTCAATCTTAACTGTTTTGATATTCGTAAATTTTGGCTTTACTTCCTCGATGGCTTCGACTTCAAGCCCGCTCATTGTAAGTTCGTGTGCTATTTGTTTGTCATCTACGTTTGATAAATCTACGAATTCATTTAACCAGTTAATTGATACCTGCATTTATACTTCCCTCTTTTATTAATATTGTACTCGTGATTTTATAATATAACAAAAGAAATTCAGAGTAAACACGGGATTTTGTGATATTATTTTATTATGGAAGCAAGGGAGCTGATAAAATATTTCAGGAGTTTGGGAATAGAAGTTCACACGTCTACCAAGGCACGTGGTAATCTTGGTTTTTTTCTTAAAAACAGAATTGATATCTCCAAAAATATTCCGCCTCACAGGGTTGTGCCGACATTGATACATGAATTTGCCCATTATGTACATTACGGAATTGAGCCTGAAATGCACCGTACAGGCGGTTCATTTAAAGCTCTTTTCGGGGAAGAAAATCCTCTTTTTGAGAAGGAGCTTTTTAAGGTTACAAATTTTGTTGATGAAAATTCTCTTTGTATTAAATTTTATGAGCATAAGGACAGGATTAAAAAGCTTATAAAAGAGTACGAAGCGGAAATAAAAAAAGACTATCCTGATTTCCAGCGTTCAAAAAAATTTAAAGTTTTTGAAAAATATATAAAAAAATCTAAGGCGCGATATCTATTGAAGTATGACAGAGTACAGATTGTCGGCGGATTTTTTAAACGCAAGGCTGAAGTGTATTCGGTTGCGAATGTCGAGAATGATTTTCCGGATATGCCCAAGGCTTTTGCTTTTTATATAAAATTACGTTCGGCGCAAAAAAAGCAGGCAAAAATTTCAGCAAGAATTAACAGGTTGAAAAAATATTACACAAAACCATGTGAATTATTTGCAAGACTGGTTGAGGGAGTTTATTTGGATAAGGAGTGGGTTTGTGCACTTGCCCCTTATACTTCAGGCAGATTTTTTAATTTGCTTGAAAACGGCTGCTATGGTGAGTTAGCCGAGGTTCTTAAACTCTGCCGTACATATCCTCATAACGTATAATATCATCCTCAAGCAGGATATCGCCTTTTTGCACCTCAATTACCTCTACGTCTTCTTTATATGGATTTTGAAGCGAATGGATTGCTTTAACAGGGATATCAACACTGTGTCCCGGTGAAAGAATAAGTTCTTTTCCTTCAAGAATAACTTTTGCAGTGCCGTTCAACACAACCCAGTGCTCGCTTCTATGGTTATGAGACTGTATTGACAATTTCTGTCCCGGATTTACATGCAGAATTTTCGACTGAAATCCGTTGCCTTGCGCAATTACAGTATAAAATCCCCACGGTCTGTAAACGGTTTTATGAACAAGATGTGTATCGTCATTTTGTTTCTTCAGTGTTTCATAAATATGTTTTACATCCTGAGTTTTATCTTTTTTACATGCAAGAATAGCATCTTCGGTTTCAATAATAACAGTATCTTCAAGACCGATTGTGGTTACAAGTTTTGATGAAGCATATACAAATGAATTTTTTGAACCTTCATCAATAACGTGGCCTACAAAAACATTATTATTTTCATCTTTATTGCTAACATCGTAAATTGATTTCCAGGAGCCTAAATCGTTCCAATCGCTTTCGAGTTTCAAAAGCGCAATTTTATCTGATTTTTCCATGATTGCATAGTCAATTGAAATCGAAGGCATTTTATCAAATTCCACAAAAGGAATATCTTTTGATTTGGTGAAATCAACATTATTTGTAATTTTTGCAATATCAGGGGCAAGTTTTTCGATTTCTTTCATCATAACAGAGGCTTTAAACATAAATATACCACTGTTCCAGTAGTACGTACCGGCCTTAAGGTATTTTTCCGCGGTTATCAAATCCGGCTTTTCTACAAATTCTTTCACTTTATAACCTGAATTAAGAGGCTTTAAGGTGTTAATATAACCGTAGCCTGTTTCAGGATAATCCGGCTGTATACCGAAAGTTACAATATAACCTTCCTGGGCTAATTTTTCACCTTTTCTAACAGTATCAGCAAATTTTTCATTATCTTTAATTAAATGGTCTGACGGTACTACTATAATAACAGGGTCGTCGCCGGTAGTTTGTAAAATATATTTTACAGCAAGAGCAATTGCAGGTGCTGTATTTTTTGCAACAGGTTCAGATAACACAACAGGATTGTCAGTTAATTCCTGTATTTGCATTTTTACATTAGCCGCATGTTTTGTATTGGTTATACTAAGAATCTGATTTTCATTCATGCAGCGGGTTAGTCTTTCAAAGGTACTTTGAAGAAGACTTTTGTCTGAAATAATATTTAATAGCTGTTTTGGATAAAGTTCCCTTGATAACGGCCACAAACGGCTTCCCGAACCTCCTGCAAGAATAATTCCGTACATATTTGCTCCTCTTTAAAAATAAGTATATTTAATATTATAATATAAAAATAATTTTATTATTTATATTGTAACTTTTTTTGAAAAACTTTTAATCCGGAATAATTTCTGCTAAAATACTGTAGTTATGATAACATTTGATAAAAAGACATTAGCTGGTGCAGGTATAATAGTTATTTTGTCGGCAGGGCTGCTGATTGCAGTTTCCCTGCTGCATCAAACTCCCGCAAAATCACGGCAAATATTCCGTGATGCACTTTCCGATATGCAGGAAGATGATTATTCAAATGCATACTATCTTTTTTCCAGAATAAGTTTTTTATCCAAACTCAAGCCGATTGCCCTTTATCATCAGGGAGAATGTGCGGATAAACTGGAAGATTACGGTACAGCCGTAAAAAAATATCAAATGTTATTTAAAATTTATCCTTCAAATAAACTGAGTCTGAAAGCAAAATATCTTGCTGCTCAAAACCTCGTTAAAACTAATCCTGAGCTGGCTCAAAAATATTTTAAGGAGATATTGAAATCTGCACCAGATACAGATTATGCTATAGCTGCTGAATATTATTCCGGTCTTCTTCTAATGAAATCTTATACTCAAAGTGAAGATATGATTTTTCCTTTATCAAAAAAAGACGATGTGGAAAATTACTTCAGACATTATCTTAAAAAAGCTCCTTCAGGAAGACTCGCATTAAATGTAATTAATGATTGGCTTAGTCTCGATAAAACAATTTCTTCAGACGATTATTTGATGATGGCAAAATCATGCTTTTTAATGGGAGAGTATAAAAAAGCACAGGAACTTTTAAATAAAGTTGATTTGAAAGAAAGCTGGGCTGTGGATGTTCAAAATTCTTACGCTCTGAATAATATACCGCGAGCCAGATATCTCACGGAATGGGGATTAATGCACCATGCCAGGTATATTGATATAGAAGATATTGAAAATGCTGTAAATACGTATTTAAAATTTTCGCCTACTAAATATCAAGGGGCAACAAAATTATTCTATATTGCAAATTCCAAAGGAAAAGATTATATATGGGATTTAAAATGTTCATATACTGATTCTCAATATAAATCACAATGTTTTAAAGATTTATACTTAAAATTCCCTGACAGTAAATACGTAGATGACGCACTTTCTCAAATATTTTTGGAAACAATCAGGAAAAATGATTATCAGAATGCTAAAAAAATCGGGCATGACTTTCTGAATAAATTTAAAAATTCTGAATTTACGCCAATGGTAATGTACTGGATGGGACGGATTGCAGAAAAAACTCATGATTACAGTGAGTACATGAGTTATTATAAAAGTGTAATAGCACGATACCCTGATAATTATTACGCATATCGTGCCTATTTGCACATGAATCATACACCGGGCCCTATAATAACAAGTTATCTGAAAGAACAGGATGTAATCTATCCGTATAAAAATAAACCATCAATAATTAGAGAGCTCGTAAACCTTAAAGATTATGATGTTCTGGAAGAATTTGCAAGGGACGATGATTTCCTGAAAAGCTGGATTTTCTATATGAAAGGCGATTATACAAAATCAGTTGTAATTGCCCGAAATGCAATGGATGAACTTGCTGTTAAACCGGATAAATATGATTTGCGCTGGAGGCTGGTCTACCCGCTGCATTATTATAATGATATAAAAAAATATGCCGATAGCTCAGGTAATAATCCTCCTTTAATGCTTTCAATAGTTAGGGAAGAAAGTTATTTTAATCCTTCTGCAAAGAGTGGCGTAGGAGCAATCGGCTTAATGCAGCTAATGCCGCAGACTGCCTCTGAAATTGCCGTGAAGCATGGCATTAAAAAGTTTACCCTGTATAATCCCCAGCAAAATATCATGCTCGGAAATTATTATTATTCATTTTTGAAAACATATTTATCGGGTATGGATGTATCCTCAATAGCCGCCTACAATGGTGGAATAGGCTCTGTAAACGGATGGAAAAAATCAATATATTATAATGATACCGATGAATTTGTAGAACAAATTCCATATCCGGAGACCAAAAATTATGTAAAAAAGGTTTTCAGAAGCTACTGGAATTATATAAGAATTTATAACGGAAATAATTAAAGCATTGATTGTAACGAAATGTAACCTTGAGTTTTAAAATGCCTAAAACCCGCTTATAATGCCTCATAGGATAGGATAGGATAGGATGGGTTGGGCTTATAGCAATCTTTTTCAGCTCCGAGGTTTTACAAATATATCCATTATATTTGTCGATAAACACGAAAGGAGCAGTCATGAGCGTAGACAATGTGCAAGGCCTTGACAAAACAGTAACTTACATTAAAGGTAAACCTGTTTTAGTAGACCAAAAAACTTCCGAAAAAACAACCGGATCAATTATGGTATCAAATGAAACAACCTTAACTTCATCTTCGAAAACTAATCCTAATGAAGTTGTTATTTTCCCTAAACACGAAAAAGCTGTTAAAGAAAACGGCGAAATTGTATTTTCAAAAGACATGACAGACGAGCAGATAGAAAATTTGAAAAAATTAAAGGACGCTCAAGAATTTATGAAAACGGATGCAGGAAAAAAACTTGCAGAAAGCATGCTTAATCAGCAAACGGATATTTCTAAAGGCCAGAGAAAATGGCTGAAAAAACAAGGTATTGATGCGGATGCATTTGTACAGGAATGGAACCGCCAAAATCCTGATAGTAAAAATAACAAAAAGTTTTTACAAGAAAAGGCTGAAGATGCCAGAGGTGAAATGGCAGCTTATGCAAAAGGTTTTTTAGGCAAACAGGAGATGAAATCCAACAAACCAGAGCAAGATGAACCAAAGGGTTTAAAAGGTCTGTTTAAAAAGAAAGAAAAGGAAATTGTAAAAAAAGATACTACCTATTCAGAAAGAGGTATGAAGATTAAGCATCATTCTTCAACCGAAGCAGCGAGAGAAGATTTAATAGCGCACGACGTTACTGACGAAATTGCACGGGGCGGCAGCAGCTTTTTGGATGCTTTTAACAAAGACGCGGGCGGGAAAAAGCGTATTAAATTTACCGAAATAGATGATAACGGTAATGAAATTACATACAAAGTCAGATATAACAAAGACGGTTCGGTCAAAAAAGTTACAGTGAAAAGTGATGAAACAGGTAAATTAACAGTTAAGCGCGAAAAAGACGGTGATATTACAGTTAAAGGCGATTTGCAGGCTGATTATGCTATAGAGGACGGACAAACTATAGAAACAATTAATGAAAAAAATATTCAAAAATTTGAGGAAGTAAAAACAATTACAAATGACAACATTTACCTCCAAAAAGATAAACTTATAATTCGGGAACGCGAAAACTGTCCTGACCCTGTAATTCCTGATATTTCATATGAAGAATTACGCGGAGAAATGATTAGTGATTTGCCGGCTCAAGAGAAAGTATATAATGGTTCCGACGGCAAAAAGCATGCTGCTGTTTCAGGTGATACAATAAGGGAACTTGCCGATGAAAAAGGTGTTGCATATCTTGTAAAAGGTTACTGCGGTAATCCTGCTTCAGCAAAGTATGAAGCATCGACAGAGCCTTTTCCTGGAAACTTAAACCAGCAAAATGCAAAATTTATGACAGGGTGTTTTATCCATGCTGATTTAGCAACAACTAATAACGGACCAGGTGGACGTAACATTAATGAAAGAATTCCTGATTATGAAAAATTAAATGATTTAATTAATACGGCATATGCAAGAGATCAGGAAGTTATATGTATTGCGGGAGCGGATGCGAAAAATCAAATTCTGCCTTATATTAAACTGGAAATTGATGAACATAATAAAAATTGTATGGGAATCCATGCCCCAAATTCCAATAATACCCCTCTTGATATGTCTAAATTCCCAGAATGGTTTCAAAAACTTCCAAATGCCATTCAACAGCAAGTTAAATAAAAAAGCATGTTAGTTAAGCAATTCATTTCTTACATCAATCTTAATTAAGAAAGGCCTGATATATCAGGCCTTTCTGCTGTTCTTTTAAATCATTTGCTGTCTAGTTTTTTCTTTAATTTTGTCTAATTCTTTAATCTTTTTTTCTATTTCTTTTACTTTTTTACCAAGAGCCTTTCTTTCAGCCTTAATTAATTTATACTGCTGATCAACATCGTTGTATTTAGCTCTGTAATTTAAAAGTTCGTTTCTTACTTCAATTTGAGCATTATCAAGTTTTAAAATTGCACCCTGCATATCATTACCACCTGTAACTTCCTGAGAACTTGCGGCAGTTGGAGTAGTGCTGACAGCTCTGCTCTGTGTTGAAGTTGTAGAAGATGCAACAGTCTGCTTGGATGATTTTGGAGTATAGCTTACATCATCAAAATTTAACGGAGTAAAAGCATTTCCATCAGCCATAACAGCGGTTGAACAGGCCATAATTACAGCAAACGAAAGAGCAAGATTTTTGAATGTTTTTATCATGGGAATTCTCCTCTCTAATATACGATATTAATTCATGCTACAGTATATCTTATTTTTTTTATGTCCGCTTCATACAAACAATTGAGAAAAACAGGAACAAAAATTAAAAATGCACGTCAATTGTATAGTATAGAATGAAACGTTAAGTTTTTTTAAAAAAATTTTGCATTTTTTCTATTATCTTCTTGACAAAAAATTTTTTAATGGTTAAAATATTAAATGTGCGCAATGCACTAAACTTAAAATCTCAAATTAAGAAAAGTAAAGAAAATTTTAAATTAACGCTTGACAAAAAAGATTTAAGTTATAAGATAATAAATGCCGTGAGAAACGGTTCTCAAACAGAGGTTGTTCCAAAGTTTGAATTTGAAAGGTTTTAAATACCTTTTTAAGATTGCCCCAGCTTGGTTTGTAATCTGCAAATTAAAAATGAAAAAGATAACTGCCATAGTGTGGCAAAAGTCGAACCGGCACATTGACAACAGAATAGCTGAAAACGAAGAACTTGTTAATTCTAGAAAAGAT
>ERZ779843.1388-NODE-1388-length-28889-cov-5.997295_pt1 | contig 28889 bp, 21 predicted proteins | sample MGYA00511560_ERZ779843 | MGnify/ENA primary metagenome ERZ779843 (study PRJEB29588, sample SAMEA2158062) | human gut metagenome | biome: human gut; feature: human-associated habitat; material: faeces | place: Denmark | collected 2008/2010 ... | reverse complement strand
CCTCTTCCATGTGGTTCTACTCGTACAACCTCCACATACTGATTACGATACCAGTCTGAAACTCTTCCATCAGGAAATCTTTGGGCAGTAAATGGCAATGCTCTACCTATGTTGTAGTAAATCTCCGTCAGATTTTGATGTGGATATTTACAATTTACCGCATCAATCAGCGTTTTCTTTTCTTCTTCAGTCATATTCTTTATTTGTTATTTTAGAATAGTAACATCTATCATCTTGTCTGCGGAAAGACTTTGTCAAGTTCTTTTTTGATGGCTTTATAAGCTAATTTTTGGTCTTGTGAAATAGACCAACCTATACCACTGGATTTTATAACTGCGATACTTTGATTTGTATCATAGTCATAAAAACTTATTGAAATATAAGTATGTCCACCATCCCATTTCTCTGTTTTTACATTTATTTTTGGGGATGCAACTTTTTCACCAAAAGCTATAAGCGTTTTCGCCTTTTCTGCAGACACCACCTGTAACTTTTCTGAAATTTCATTCTGAACCATCATCAACATATCTGCTAATTCAGCATCCCCCTCATCACCAGTTCCAAATACAACATACTTATATTTTGATATGTCTGTTCCACTTAATACTGTAGTTGTACTCTTGGAAGAAGCACACGACACAAAAACAGAGACGATGGCTATCAACATAAAATAGGAAACGTACTTTTTCATAAATTGCAAATTATTATAAATCCTCACCGTTAGCATGATTGTATTCATTGTCATAGAACATTGTTATGTAGTATTCTCCATAACTTTCACAAATTCTAAACCATACAGGTTTCATAAACATCATTTCCATGCCTATTTTTATTGCTGTATTTTGAATTTCCTTCGTTATTTCTTCTGACGGATTTTTTAATTCAGCCTCTGTGTATTTGCTTAACAACTCATTACGTACTTTCTTTTGTAAAGCCAAAGTGTCGACTTTCTCCATATTGGGAACTTGATAAAACAAAGCATCATAGTTCTTTTTGTTAACAGTCATTTCATACGAAATGTTTTCCTCATCAGACAAAGTGTATTTATCAAGCGAAGTGTACCGTTTGTTATTTTCAAATTGGCTCACAAGCTTATTGAAACGAATCTTTATATTCGCCTCATTTTGAGTGTTTGCATCACACAGCATGATTCTATACACTTTATTGTTGTTTGTTGCTATGTAAACATGAACATCAGTTCCATTGAATTCTCCTTCCAAGAACTCATTTGTACCTACTTTCTTTGGCACAAAACCTTTACTTACCAGTTTTTGTTTCATCTCAGATTTAAAACCATCTACTGGTATACCCAAAAATGTTGTCACGTCATTTTGCGCAGACATACTTATAGCCATAATAGCCATAATGTAAAATAAAAATATTCTTTTCATTGTTTCTTTTTTTATCTTGGTCCTAAAAACTTATCACCATTTAAATGAATCATATGGTCAGGCATATCTGCAATCCAAACCTCAGTCTCCCACGCTAATTGTTCTGAAAACTTCTTGAATGTTGCAAAATCAAGAAAAGCAGTAACGTAGATTTTTCCTGCGGAAACATTCTTAGTCATAGATTCAATTTCGATTATTCGCTTGGGATCCATTGGGCCAACTGAAGTAACAGATTCGACAAAATATATCCAGTTTTTATCCTCGCGGTATAAAACGACATCGGGCATTTTATCATGCAATGTTATCTCAAATCCCAACTGGGACAATTTGGCGATATTCTTTACCATATCCTTTTGAATTGTATCACCTACGTACAAACACTCTGAACTTGGTGCAAATCTTGGTGCAAATTCTTCTATGATAGCCTTTTGTAGTTTATTATGCTTGCCTGGGCTAAAAGTGAAATCTTGATGATTTATACGCACAGGCATTTTTTGCATTTTCTTTTTTGATGCATATATATCAGAAAGACTATCATGCTTTGAAACAAATTGGACGAGAAAAGGATTTGCCTCACACACAACACCTTCATCTTCATTCATGTTTTGGATGACACGCAAGAATTCATTTGTAATACGATAACGATAATTTGGACTATTAGTAGCTTTACCATTATCTTCTATTAGGGCTGCTGTTCTAAAAGCATGCATTGCCTGTTTGCGAAATGTCTCACGGGAATTTTCTGCATAAATCACTCCATAATGTTCACCAATAAAGGCTATTATATCATGAATTCTAATCCAATCATTAGATGCTTGACGGCAAGGTGTATCTTTTGTTAGTTTAGCCATTGCCAACAACGCTAAGCAACAAAGAGTACTTTGCTGCTTGGGAGGCATTCCGACTTCCTCCAGTAAATATTTTGCTAATTCTAATTTATCCATTTATTTAATATTTTGTTACAATTAGCTACAGACAACTCATGATGCATCAGTTCTTTTCCCATTTCTTCTATAACCTGCCGTTCTGGTATTGGCATCTGATTGATTTCGGTGGAATTAACCTGTGTCGAACCATTAAGTATTCTATAGTAACAATCGTATAATGTTGAGTTTAATAACACATATAGTCCATATGTAACACAAGGAGAATCACATTTAATGAAATTCACTTTATTTTGTGTACTAATATATTTAAACTTGTCATATTTCTTTTTCAAATATATGCCACATTGCAGTCTACGTGGTTCTTCTTTTGATGTAAATCTCTTTACTATCAGAAAATCACCATTCTCTTGTAGATATGACTTCTTATCTGTTTTTATAACTTCACCATCTTTGCCTAATGGCCACACGACTTTACCATCTTTTATATGCTGAGAATACAATAATGGATAAGCACCATCTTCAATTTCATTTCGTAGTACCTCTCTTGTACGAAAATCTACGATAATGCCTGTCTGCATTTTCAGATTTATTTCTGGTAGTGTCTTATGAAAATGGTTGATAGTATGAAGAATATCTGCATCTTCCTTATTGGTTACAAGATACACAAAGCGGTTCTTTGCCACAACAGTTTCATACGGAGCGCAAAAACTTCGTATGTCATTAAACTCTGATGTGGAAGAACTTGTAATGCTTATACTATGTGGAGCAATTGATGTTTTCTTTACCTTTATTATCATTGTTTCTTGCAAAACAGATTCTCCTTCAAACACTTTATCTCGACTTTCAAATAAATGAATGTCTGTTATTACACAATTGTCAAACAGATATTCTCGAAATTTTCTAAAATATGCCCCAGATGTCCACGAACGTGGTATTATATATACAAGTTCTTGCTCTTTTTTTAAGTTGTGTACCCCCATTGCCCAAAAAAGGAAATACAAGTTCGGTGCACCATAGCAAACTTCCGGAATAGCTAATGCTTCAGCAGCATCTTTGGCTATTTTCATATAAGGAGGATTGCCTATAATATAATCATATTGATAATCTTCATTATTAAAGAATGTGGAATTGGAGAAATTTTGTGATGTTACATAGTTCTCTCTTTTTATTGTATAAGATACGTTGTGCAACTTGTTACATAGTGCCATATTCTCCTCTAAAAGAGGCATTACTAGTTCATCTGTTTCATAGCATGTAACATATATTTTCCCCACATATCCAAGTTCATATAATTTTTGGACAACAGCCGCAGCAAGAATTCCTGTTCCTGCTCCTGCATCTAAAATTTCAATTTTCTGTTTTGAGAGGTCAAAACAGAAAAGAGAAGCCATAAACTTAGCTGTGGTCGAATTCGTAAAGAATTGACCATACTTCTTACGCTTTGCCTTAGGGACAGAAGCGATAAAACGTTCTGTATTTTCTATTACTTCATTTAGCATTTTACTCTTCCATTGTTTTGTCAACGATTAAGTCTTTCAGTTCAACAGATAACAATTTTGCAATTTTGTATAAAGTGTCTAAGTTTGGCTGTTGTCTATTGCAACAATATGCATTAGTTGTACTAAAACTCTTGCCAAGTTGTTCTGCAAGCCATTTTTGTGACAAATCCTTTTCGACTAAAACCGTTTTTATTCTATTCAACTTCATTTTATATATTTTGTCTGCAAAGATACAAAATAATATTCTAAATATAGCATTATATGCTATAAATATTCAACATAGAGATAAAAATCTTGTCTTTTGCAGTTTTGAAGCATCAAAAATCTTAAGATTTTCTAAAAACAAGGGAAAAATATACTTTTTTCGGAAATTAGATTTATCTTTGCATTTGAAATCAAAGCGTTCTTTGTATATTGCAAAGTTGGGAAAGAAAAAGAATAGAGCTCGTTTCTAAATCGTTAGCAGTTACATTCTTTAAAGAACTTAACATACTGATATTCAATCAATAAAAGATTTTGCTGTGACTCAAGCAATGCCATGTGATGTGCTTGGTGATGCCGCAACGCTTGGCGACGGCTCGAATTCCGTGCAGGCAGGTCATGTAATGGGGGACGGGGAATATCCTGCCGTCTTCACACAATCCCCGGTACTTGTCGATAATCCGCTTGGCGATGTCAAGCAGGCGGATGTTGGAAACGACACCCGTCTTCTGGCGGTTGATGTTGATCCACTCGTGGTCGTCGAAGTAGGTTCGGATATTCTCCTCCGTGAGATTGCGCATGTCGGCGAAGGACAAGCCCGTGAAGGCGCAGAACAGGTAGAGGTCACGGTAAAGCTCCTGCTTGGCGTTTTTCAGTTTGCCTTCCATCAGCTGGCGGATTTCGTCTTTCGTCAGAAAACTGCGTGTCGTTTCCTCCTTCTTGATTTCGTACTCCCGGAACGGGTCGCGTGTGAGCCACTCGTTGTTGATGGCGATGAACACCATCGTCCGGAGCGGGCATACGTAAAGCCACACGGTGTTGGTGCAGCAGTGCTTGTCCGTGCGGAGGAACATCTCGAAGTCGGAGATGAACGCCGGGGTAAGCTCCTTCAAGGCGATGTCCTTCACATGGTAGCGGATGTTGAGGAACTCTTGCAGGTGCTTGTACACGGTCCTGTACTTGGCAAGCGTGCCTTTGGCTTTCATGCCTGCCTCCACCTGCTTCTCGTAGTCCTCGTTGTGCCGGCTGAACACCTGCATCAGCGTGTGGCAACGGTGTTCCAGTCCGAGAAAGGCGTTCTTGACCTTTTCCGCCGTGACGTAGTTGTCACGCTCCATGATTTCCTGATAGTGCTTGTTGATGCGCACCCGCATCTTGTCGAGCAGGCGGTTCGCTTCGAGTGCCGCCGTGCTTCTGCCCGTGACACGCCCGCCTTTGGTGTCCCACAACTTCGGATCGACGGTCAGCTTGCAACTGAACTGTGTCTGGCTTCCGTCCACCGTGATACGACCCATGACGGGCACTGTCCCGTCCTTCTTCACTACCTGCCTTTTGAGGTAAAAGATAACTGAAAATGTACTCTTCATCGTTCTGAACTTTTTTGGTTTCAAAATTACTTGGTGAAGAGCCTTTGGCTGGTACGCAAACAAATGCAAAATACTGCAATTTATTTCCGGTTCGGTTTTTCTTGCGTGAGTTGTTAGTAACTCACTATACCATAGTGATTTGCTATGTTTTTCCACATCCCCGTGACACATTACAGGGCATGGTAACAAATGGGTAACGTAGCGAAGTACCAACATGGCTGGAATATGACTTTTACCGTCGTCGAACTTCTGATGATAATCCCTAAAAGCACCTATCTATCAATATCTTTGCCTTACTTTTCCATATATCATTTTTTCTCGCTAACTTTGTGATTAAAAGATTATTGAATAGGAGAACTTGCTGTGAAATTAATAGTTCCTTACGAGAATTTCAGTTAACTTCCCCCTTTTTGACGGAATGGCATTGACAAAACGGGAAGCATGGACTTTGTCGATGATAAAGTTTCCATAAAGGTTCTCAAAAAAAGTGTCGTTAGGATTTTGTGCACAACAGTCAGAATTGCTAAGCATCATTTTGCAGCCGTATCTTGAGAGTCGGGCAAAAAAATGAGCTAACCGGGTTTGTTCTGTATCATCGAAGTTTTCTTTAGAGTAAGAAGTGAAGCTTGAAGTTGTACTAAGCGGGCGATATGGAGGATCGAAATATATAAAAGTATTATTGTCTACATAACGTTCGATTAGAGTGTAATCACCGCAAAGGATTTCTACGTTTTGTAATATTTTGCTATCTTCTAAGAGTAATTCTTCATCACAAATAGTGGGATTGGTATATTTACCAAACGGTACATTGAAATATCCTTTGGAATTTACACGATACAAGCCGTTGAAACATGTTCTATTTAAAAAGATGAACATTGCTGTGTTTGTTACATCATTGTGAGTATCTTCATTGTATGATTTCCTAATCCTAAGAAAATATTCTTTTCTTGCTTCTTCATTGCTGTTTTGTCTAAATTCCCTTTGAAGCATTTTCAAGTCTGTGATAAGACGTTCTGGGGTATCTCGTATTACTCTATAGGCGGTAATAAGATTCGGATTGATATCATTGATTATAACACGACCTATATTGGTATACTTTTGCAGCATGTGGAATAACATGGCTCCTCCTCCGACGAAAGGTTCTATATATGTGAAATGTTCAGCTTCCTCAAGGTTGTGAGGGAGAATATTTTCAAATTGTGTCAGTAGCTGTGTTTTGCCACCAGCCCATTTTATAAAAGGTTTTGCCATTTTGAATATTAATCAATCGTGCTATATATATTGAATTTACAAAATTAGATATAATATTTGATTTATATGCCGGAGAGATAAGAAAAAATCAAACTTTGCCGAAACAGCAGAAGCTTGTGAGGGTATGGTTTTGATGACTCTATGATATATTTGCAAGGCTTAAGTGATAGTTTGAAATTAAATACAGTGGTGTTTATGTTGATTTTGTTTAATACCGCTCGATTTGATAACTATTGTTTATGTGTATCTCACTTTTATACCCTAAACTTTTGTCTAATATGAAAAAAGGGGCTAAATTTGCAGCACTATAAAGAAAAAGTATAAAAACGCTATAAAGATGAAACATAAGTTGCGCAGTGCGCAGAGCACTGAAGGACGCCGTATGGCGGGAGCCCGTGCATTGTGGGTGGCCAATGGGATGAAACGTGAACAGTTCGGGAAGCCGATCGTGGCCATCGTCAATTCTTTCACCCAGTTCGTGCCGGGGCATACTCATTTGCATGAAATCGGGCAGATGGTGAAAGCCGAAATCGAAAAGATGGGATGTTATGCTGCGGAGTTCAATACGATAGCCATCGACGACGGTATCGCCATGGGGCACGACGGGATGCTGTATTCTCTGCCCTCGCGCGACATCATCGCCGACAGCGTGGAGTATATGGTCAACGCGCATAAGGCGGATGCCATGATTTGCATTTCGAATTGCGACAAGATCACGCCGGGTATGTTGATGGCCAGTATGCGCTTGAATATCCCTACGGTGTTTGTTTCCGGAGGGCCGATGGAGGCACACAAAATCAACGGGGAGAATGCTGATTTGATTACGGCTATGATCAAAGGAGCCGACACGTCGGTGAGCGATGAGGAGATGGCGAAGATTGAGGCTTGTGCTTGTCCCGGTTGCGGTAGTTGTTCGGGGATGTTTACAGCCAACTCCATGAACAGCCTGACGGAGGCTATCGGACTTTCCCTCCCGGGGAACGGGACTATTTTGGCGACGCATGCCAATCGTATCCGTTTGTTTCAGAATGCGGCCAAATTAGTGGTAGAGAATGCGTTCAAATATTATGAGGAAGGGGATGAGAGCGTATTGCCGAAGAGCATCGCCACGCGCCAGGCTTTCCTGAACGCCATGACGTTGGATATTGCCATGGGCGGATCGTCCAACACCGTGCTTCATCTGTTGGCCGTGGCCAACGAAGCCGGGGTGGACTTCAAGATGGCGGACATCGACGCGCTGAGCCGTAAAGTGCCCTGCCTATGCAAGTTGGCGCCCAACACGCAGAAGTATTCCATCCAGGAATGTAACCGTGCGGGCGGTATCCTTAATATATTAGGTGAATTGGCAAAGGCCGGTTTGTTGGATACGTCGTGCCGCAGGGTGAACGGCCGTACTTTAGGCGAAGATATTGCGAAATATAGTATTACGTCCGGACAGGTGGACGATGAGGCGCAGCGTATTTACAGCAGTGCGCCGGGCGGAGTCTTCAGTAACAAGATGGGTTCGCAGAGCAAGGTGTACGATACGTTAGACACCGACCGTGCCACAGGGTGCATCCGCGATGTGGAACATGCTTACAGCAAGGACGGCGGCCTGGCCGTGTTGTTTGGGAATATTGCCCAAGACGGTTGCGTGGTGAAGACGGCCGGAGTGGACGAAAGCATCTGGCATTTCAGCGGTCCGGCCAAGGTGTTCGATTCTCAGGAAGATGCTTGTGAAGGTATCCTGAACGGCAGTGTGGTAAGTGGTGACGTGGTGGTCATCACTCACGAAGGACCGAAGGGTGGGCCGGGTATGCAGGAGATGCTTTATCCGACATCCTATCTGAAAAGCCGCCATTTGGGAAAAGAGTGTGCCCTGATTACCGACGGGCGTTTTTCCGGAGGAACTTCCGGTTTGAGTATCGGCCATATTTCGCCCGAAGCGGCAGCCGGTGGGAATATCGGTAAGATTGTGGACGGAGACATTATCGAAATAGACATCCCAAACCGGAGCATCAATGTCAAGTTGAGCGAAGCTGAATTGGCAGCCCGTCCGCAACGTCCGATGACGCGTAAGCGTGTCGTACCCAAATCGCTGAAAGCATACGCTTCTATGGTGAGTTCGGCCGACAAGGGTGGAGTTCGTATGATAGATTAAAAACAGTATTCAATATGGCAAAAGAAAAGATAACAGGCGCAGAGGCTTTGATGCGTTCGTTGGAGCACGAGGGGGTTACGACGCTCTTCGGCTATCCGGGCGGAGCCATCATGCCGGTATATGACGCCTTGTACGGATATAAAGATAAGTTGAACCATGTATTGGTACGGCATGAGCAGGGGGCTACCCATGCGGCACAAGGGTATGCCCGTGTGTCGGGCAAGGTCGGAGTGGCTTTGGTGACCAGTGGACCGGGGGCGACGAACACCATTACCGGTATTGCGGATGCCATGATGGACAGTACGCCCATCGTGGTGATTGCCGGGCAGGTCGGTGCTTCTTTGTTGGGGTCTGATGCCTTCCAGGAATGCGATTTGGTAGGTGTGACGCAACCCATCAGCAAATGGGCCTATCAGATCCGTCGTCCGGAAGATGTGGCCTGGGCGGTAAGCCGTGCCTTTTATATTGCCAAGAGCGGCAGGCCGGGGCCGGTTGTGTTGGACTTTGCCAAGAACGCGCAGGTTGGCTTGGTGGACTATGAACCGCAGGGTACGGATTTCATTCGCAGTTATGTGCCTGTACCCAAGACCGACCCGTGGGCGATACGTCAGGCGGCTGCATTGATAAACAACGCGAAACGTCCGTTTATCCTTGTCGGACAAGGGGTTGAGCTTGGCGGCGCGCAAGAAGAAGTCCGTCAGTTGATTGAACGGGCCGACATTCCTGCCGGTTGCACTTTGTTGGGCTTGTCTGCTTTGCCGTCCGACCATCCGTTGAATATGGGGATGCTGGGTATGCACGGAAGTCTGGCCAACAGCATCAAGACGCAGGAGTGTGACGTGTTGATAGCCGTAGGCATGCGTTTTGACGACCGTATCACCGGTAAGTTAAGTACATACGCCCGTCAGGCCAAAAAGATACATTTTGAAATAGATCCCAGTGAAGTCAACAAGAATGTACCGGTAGATGTAGCCGTGTTAGGAAATTGCAAACAGACGTTGGCTCAGGTGCTCGAACAGGTGAAACCCAATCGGCATACGGAATGGATTGACAGCTTCGGAGAACATCACGAGAGAGAAAAGGAGGCAGTGATAGAACCTGAAATCCATCCGGCAGACGGACCGATAAAGATGGGGGAGGTCGTACGTAAGGTAACGGAGATGACCGGTAATAAGGCTGTCTTGGTGACCGACGTAGGGCAGAACCAAATGATGGCTGCCCGTTATTTCAAATTCTCGGAACAACGCAGCATCGTAACCTCCGGCGGTATGGGGACGATGGGATTCGGATTACCGGCTGCCATCGGAGCCACATTCGGCGCTCCGGGACGTATGGTATGTCTCTTTTTAGGCGACGGAGGTATTCAGATGACACTTCAGGAGTTGGGCACGATTATGGAACAACGCAGTCCGGTGAAAATCATATTGCTCAATAACAACTATCTGGGTAATGTGCGCCAGTGGCAGGAGATGTTCTTCGGGAAACGGTATTCTTTCACGCCGATGATGAATCCGGACTACAATATGATTGCTTCGGCTTACGGCATACCGAACCGTACGGTCGTGGAGCGTGAGGATTTGGCTGCGGCCATACAGGAGATGGTCGATACGGATGGGCCTTACTTGTTGCAGGTGGCCGTGATAGAAGAAGGTCGTGTGTTGCCGATGTGTTGTCCGGGCAATGACGTGGACGACATGGTTTTGGATTATTAACGGGAGGATTTTTAGATGGAACAAGAGAAGAAATTCTATACCTTGATTGTTTTCTCCGAGAACTTTGCGGGGCTTTTGAATCAGGTGACGGCGGTTTTTACCCGCAGGCAGGTGAATATCGAAAGTCTGAATGTGTCGGCTTCCAGTATAAAGGGGGTGCATAAGTACACCATTACCTGCTGGAGCACGGAGGAACAGATACAGGTTATCACCAAACAGATAGAGAAACGCATAGACGTGCTCCAGGCTCATTATTTCACGGACGACGAAATCTTCATCCAGGAAGTGGCGCTTTATAAGCTGGCTACTCCCAAGGTGTTGGAGAATCCGGACATCTCGAAGGCCGTACGTCAGCACGGAGCGCAGATTGTGGAGGTGAATCCGACTTATACCGTGGTCAGCAAAAAGGGAATGACGGACGATATCATGTCGCTTTATTTCGCCTTGAATGAGTATAAGTGCGTGTTGCAATACGTGCGTTCGGGGCGTATTGCCATTACGAAGAGTTGCACGGAATATCTGGACGAGTTTTTGGAAGAACGGCGGCGTGCGTACGAGGAGCTTCAGAATAAGGAATAAATAAGGTAAGGATTCGAATGAAAGAGAATAAAGTCGGGACTTACTCGTTTGTGGCCGAACCTTTTCACGTGGATTTCACGGGAAGGCTTTTCATGGGGGTGTTGGGCAACCATTTGCTCAACTGTGCCGGATTCCATGCCACGGAGCGCGGTTTCGGTATGGCGGAACTGAATGAGAGTAACTATACGTGGGTACTGTCACGCCTGGCCATCGAATTGGAAGATATGCCGGCTCAATATGAGGAATTCTCGGTAGATACGTGGGTGGAGAACGTGTACCGTTTGTTTACCGACCGTAACTTTGCCATTTACGGGAAGGACGGGAAGGTTTACGGTTATGCGCGTTCCGTGTGGGCCATGATCAATATGGATACCCGCAAACCGGCCGACTTGTTGTCGCTGCACGGCGGTGACATCGTGGACTATATAGAGACGGAAAAGGCTTGTCCGATAGAGAAGCCCGGTCGTATCAAAGTGAGCAGTTGTATGCCGGTACGTTCTATGGATGTGTATTATAGTGATATTGACATCAACGGGCATGTGAACAGTATTAAATATATTGAACATGTGTTGGACTTGTTTTCCAAAGATTGGTATGCCGGACATGTCATCCGCCGTTTTGAAATGGCGTACGTGGCCGAAAGCTATTCCGGCGACACGCTCAGCTTCTTCCGTGAGGAAAACGAAGACGGGACTTACGATATCGAAGTGCGTAAAAACGTCGGCGGAGAGAATCCCGAAGGGGAAGTCGTGTGTCGAAGTAAACTTAAATTTGATAACAAATAGCAATTTATTGTAGGTGTATTAGAATAATTTTGTAACTTTGTCTTCGAGTTTCGTACAAAAAAGAATTTTAATAAAGAACGCGGCTATTTGTCGCACAAAACAGAAATAGAAAATGGCAGAATTGAATTTTGGCGGTGTTATCGAGACCGTGATGACCCGTGAGGAATTTCCATTGGAAAAGGCTCGTGAAATATTGAAGAACGAGACGATTGCAGTTTTAGGGTATGGTGTTCAAGGACCCGGTCAGGCTTGTAACCTGCGTGATAACGGTTTTAATGTAATTGTAGGCCAGCGTCAGGGTAAGACATACGACAAGGCTGTGGCTGACGGCTGGGTGCCGGGAGAGACTTTGTTTTCTCTTGAGGAAGCTGCCGAAAAGGGTACGATAGTTTGCATGTTGCTTTCCGATGCGGCTCAGATGCAGTTGTGGCCGACCATCAAGCCTTATCTGACTCCGGGCAAGACCTTGTATTTCTCTCATGGTTTCGCTATTAACTGGAGTGACCGTACGGGCGTGGTGCCTCCTAAAGATATTGACGTCATCATGGTGGCTCCCAAGGGCTCGGGTACTTCATTGCGCACGATGTTCCTCGAAGGCCGTGGCTTGAACTCTTCTTATGCTATCTATCAGGATGCCAGTGGTAAGGCATTGGATAAAGTATTGGCTTTCGGTATCGGTATCGGTTCAGGTTATTTGTTCGAGACCACATTCAAGCGTGAGGCTACATCCGATTTGACCGGCGAGCGCGGTTCTTTGATGGGTGCTATCCAGGGCTTGTTGTTGGCACAATACGAAGTGTTGCGCGAGAACGGACATACTCCTTCCGAGGCTTTCAATGAAACGGTGGAAGAATTGACTCAATCCTTGATGCCGTTGTTTGCCAAGAACGGTATGGACTGGATGTATGCCAACTGTTCTACGACGGCGCAGCGTGGCGCATTGGATTGGATGGGGCCGTTCCACGATGCCATCAAGCCGGTGGTGCAGAAGTTGTACCAGAGCGTAGTGACCGGTAATGAAGCGCAAATCTCGATTGATTCCAACTCGAAACCGGACTACCGCGTGAAGTTGGAAGCTGAATTGAAGGCTTTGCACGACAGTGAAATGTGGCGTACGGCAGAAACGGTGCGTAAATTGCGTCCGGAGAACAATTGATGAATTAAAAATTTAATAAAACCCAAAGGTGTCGGATAAACCGACACCTTTGGGTTTTATATTTAGTAGTACCATGAAGAAAAAGCTGATGTTATTTTGTACATGAGTCAACCTGAATGATATGCAGGGTACAGTGGGAATATACGCTCATTATGGTATCAAAGGTATTCCTCATTACGTGATTGTATCGCCTGAAGGGCGGATTATACATGTATGGAGTGGTTATGGGACGGGAGTGCTGAAAAAGAAATTGGAAGACTGGGTGAAATAAAGTGGGACGAAACCTGACGTTCCGTCCCATTGTGGGTCATCTCTTTTTCGGGCTTATTGCGTGGAGTATTCCCCGTAATAGAGTACCCGGCATTGAATAACGGAAAGAATTGCCTTGGTCTGTCCGTTCGTCTACTTTTTCGATGAAGCGTTCTGCGTCTTTTTCTGAAATCACGCCATCGTCTTGGAGTTTACGGATGGTGCGACGCTCGTAAGTGAGCATCATACGGATAGACTTGACGGTGAGTGCATGGCGGTAAGCCTTCGGGTAATTTTGTTCCAGTTGCAAGGTGACATGATTCATGCGGTCTATGTTATGGTTGATTTCCGTACGAAGAATGTCCAATCGTTTTTTCTGATCGGGTGTGAGGAGTTCGGAAGCATTGAGTTCGTTCAATAGGTTCAGATCCTCGTTTTGTAAAATGATGAACCCTCTGGCCAGGTCATATACGTTTACGATGCGTTCACGGAAGTAGAAACTGATGCTGTCCCCCAAGTGAAGTTTCTTTTGGATACGAGGCAGGACGGAGGTGCGGTTGCAATAATTGAATATGGAGGGACGGAAGTCCAACGTATACTGTCCGTCATGGTCATACATCTCGTCGAGAGAGTTCATCAAATGAAGGAATGTGGTTTTCGAAACGACACCTTCATCATAAAGTTGATGGCATACGGCCTTTTCGCGGTCCAATATACGGAGACGTATTTCGGAAAGGAATTCCATTGTGGGAAGAGGTCCGGACGGAGACAAAGACAGAGACGGTGGAAGGTATTTTTTCACTTTGTTCCAGTTTGCGTCGTGCAATGCCGCCTTTGCAGACAGTTTTTCCATATACTTTTCTGCACTGTCGTGTAAGTATCCTTGGATTTTGGAGTCTATCAGTACTCTGGCACTGGAAACTTGTATTAAGCCCAATCGTCTCAGTAGCCAACGCATGGTGGTGGCATTGATGGAAAGAGTGAGCGTGACGATACCGGCTGTGAGAAACAAGACCTGTCGTCTGATGTCTTCCGGAATTCCCGGTGTGTAAGAAACCATCAGGGCCAGTGTCATACCTAATGCTCCGCGCAGGCCACCCCATGTCAGAATGACGGACTCGCGTTTGGAAAGTCCGTATCCCAATCTTTTCATAACGGGGTAGAAAAGCATGATCATGGCAAACCGGATGAGGTTCAGTCCTACGTAAACAAGCAGCAAAATGATGAGGTCGGACCAATTCAGGTCTACTTTCTCTGCGATGACCACACCGACCATGATAAAAACTAATGTATTGGCTATATGGGTAAGAAGTCCCCAGAACTTTTCCATGAATACGTTGACTTGCGGTTTCAGTCTGGGGCGGCCGGTATAAGAGATAGTCAGTCCGAAAGCCACTAAAGCGATGACACCGGATATGCCCATATAGTATTGGGACAGAATAAACGTGACGTAGGCAGAAAGGATGATGACGCTGTTTTGTATCATCTCTTCCGAGTTGATACGTGTAATGAACCAGATTGTCAGTCGGGCCAGGCAGAATCCTAAAAGTATTCCGCCAATAACGACTTCCAGAAATTGCACTACGGGAGAAGCTGTGCTTGCTCCACTAAGCGTATAGGCTCCGAAAAACAGCATGAAACATACGATGCCGGTTCCATCGTTGAGCAAAGACTCTCCGTCTACTAAAGTGGAGAAGCGTTTGCTGGTACCCAGTTCGTGCAATAAAGCTACGACGGCTACCGGGTCGGTTGCACTGATGAGGGCGCCGAACATGAGAGCCAACGGCCATGTCCACGAGGTGTACTCTGGAGCAAACAGGCTGATGCCAATCATGAGGGCGGCTGTAAGCAACATACAGACGACTAATCCGGGGACAGCCAGTAAGGTGGAATTGGCCAATGTTTTTTTGAAGATGTGCATGTTCATTTCGTATGCTGCGTCAAATATCAAAATGGGGAGGAAAACATATAGAATGAAATCCGGATTCGTATCGGCTACGGTTGCCACTGCATTTTCCACGCGTGGCATGAAGTCGAAATAATGAAAACGGTTGAAGAGGCCTATCAGTAAACCGAATACAAACAGTCCTACGGTATAGGGAAAACCGGTTCGTTTCAGTATGGATTTTAATATAGCGCCGACTAACAAGCCGACAATGGCCAGCAGTAGAGGGGCCAGTAAGTTGAAATCTTCCATAATATTCTTTTTAATGGGTAGAAAGGTCTACTCTACAAATATAACGAAAAAAACCTACAAGACCATATAATCTTGTAGGTTTCTATTGTTTTTGTCGTAAAGTCTCTGCTTTTTCTTAGAAGAAGAGGTAACGATTGTCTTTTACTTCGGCCTTTTCATACAGTTCATTGGCAAAACGGCTGATGGCGCGCATGTTGAGAGACTCTTGTTGAGCTTCTTCTTTTTTAGCGTCGAACTTCTCGGCCGATTTGTTCTTATTGATAACCTGCAACGTGTAAACTCCTGCATTACCTTTGAACGGGCCTGCGAATTGATTGGCTGCTGTTTTGCTGGCTACGGCACTTAACATCGGTTCGCTGGAGCCGGTCTTCATTACGAAAGCGGAGGCACTGAACGTCACGTGCTTGATGGTGTCGCTTACAGCACCTTGTACTTTCATGGCGTCTGCTATGCTCTTCGTCTGAGCCAGTTTCTCTTTCAGCATCTCGGCTTTTTTGTCCTTGATGACTTCTTGCGTGAGATATTCTTTCATATCCTCCATCGTGCGGTAACCTTCCTTGTGTATACCGGTAAGGATGGCCACAAGCATGTGGTCGTTCTCACCACATTCGTAAAGAGGAGATACATTGCCTATTTCGGTGTCTTCATTGAATATCCATCGCATGGCCTCACGCGTGTTGCTTACTCCTCCTACATAATGTTCATTGTTGAACAAGTCTTTGCGCTCTTGTAAGTTATAGCCGTTTTTCAGTGCTTTAGCTTCGATATCCTTTTGGGTAGGATTGGAAGCGATGAAGTGGCTGAAGTCGTTATAAGCCTTTGCATAAGTGTCTTTACTGAACTCAATCGGGCATTTGATTACGGCCACATCATATTTGTTGATCATGGCACGGCGGTCTGTCACTTGTGCGATGATGCATCCTTGGGTAAAGTCAATCTTTTCGGTGGCATTTACCGGCATATTGGTGATGGTTTTGATAAACTTCAAGTTGTCGCCGTCCAAAGGAGCACCTTCATAATTACGTGAAGTAATCCATGTCTTCTCGCCGGTCTGGTTGTATTTCTTGGCGATGGAATCGAAAGCCACACCGCCCCGCAATGCCGTCATGATGCTGTCGGCTGTCTTTTGGATGGCATTCATATCGGCGCCTGCTACTTGTATTTGACGAAGTTGGATGGAATCCGGTGCGGAAATCTTGTTGATTACCTTGATGATGTTCATCGTGTTGTCTCCGGCATAATAATAAGGAGCTTTCATCTGTCCTACAGCCATGGAATCCAACTGTGAAGCTATGTCGTTGGGGAATATGTTCTTGCTGACCGGAAGCGGACTGTAATTAATCGTAGAGCCACTCTCACGGACAATTTTAGCAATGTCGCCTCCAGCAGCCAAAGCTGTGGCTGTTTCTGCCATATCTTTGTCTAAGGCTGCTTTGTCGGCTGCGCTGGCTTTGACCTGAACATCGATAAATTTAATGTCACGGCTTTCGGCTGTTTGCTTGAATCTTTCTTTCAACTCATTGTATTTGGCTTTTAAGTCGCTTTCTTCCACTTTGATATCTTTGTCATTGATGGTAGAGTAGGGCACGGCTGCCATGATAATGTCGCTTTCATTGGTACGTGCCTCGAATGCGGCCTTGTCTATGATTTTGTTGCCTAACATCGCTTTGCTCAGCAGTACTTGATATTTTTGCGCAAGACTTTCCTGACGGAGTGTCTTTTCAATGAACATCCAGAATTTGTAGAGACTGTTATAGTAGTCCATGTATTCGGCCGGCATCTGTTCGCTTTTGGTTTTCATGCCTTCATAATCGGTCAGGAACTTCTTCAGTACATTGGCATCGAAACGGCCGGTTTGTTCGTTGCGGAAAGGTGTTTGCATCAGTATGGGACTGTTGCCTTCCGAAATAATGGATTGGATTTCTGCGTCAGTGACAGTCAGTCCCAATTCTTCAGCTTCGTGCTCGATGAGTTTGTTGTTGACGTATGTGTTCCAAACTTGGTCGCGTAATTGAGTGAGTTGTTGGTCGTTGAGTGCGCTGTTGCCACTGGTGAACTTCACAACTTCCGCATATTCGTCCACTAAGTTTTGGAATTCATGTACTGAAATCCGCTCTCCGTAAATTTCGCCGACTTGCTGCTTGCTTTCGTTAGAAGCAGACTGGATGGAGCGCATGGCTTCCTCGGCAATGAATGCAAAAAGAGCCAGACCGATCACGATGACCAGCAAAGGCCCCTTAGCTCTGATTTTCTGTAATGTTGCCATTGATTTAAATGATTATTATTTTTATTATTTTCTTTAAACGATTTAAGCGCACGAAGATACAAAAATCTTCGCACATATTCATGTCTGTTGGGCTAAAATTTAGTTATTCGACGATTTTCAGACGTACAAGTTCTATTTTTGTCGTTGTATTCTTGATGATTTTGAACTCGAAATGGCCGAATCTGATGATTTCGTTCAGTTTCGGAAAGCTTTGATACTGGTGTAGAATCAGTCCGCTGACCGTGACATATTCTTCGGATTCCGGTAAATCCAATCCCAACAATTCATTGGCTTTTTCTATTTCCAGCCGTCCGGACAGGACGTATTCATTCTCATCGACCTTTTGGGCAATGTAGTTTGTATTGTCGTGCTCGTCTTCAATATCGCCGAAGATTTCTTCTACTAAGTCTTCCATCGTTACGATTCCCGAAGTTCCGCCGAATTCGTCTACTACGATAGCCAGAGATTTTTTCTGCTGCATGAACTTCTTTAATAGCTTTTGGGCAGACATCGTTTCCGGGACCACGGGAGTTTCTTTAATTCGTAAAGTCCAGTCTGCCGGGTTCCGGAACATTTCGGATGAATGGATAAAGCCTACGATATGGTCTATGTCTTCTTTGTAAACGATGATTTTGGAATTTCCGCTTTCAATAAACCTGTTTTTAAGGTTTGCTATGGATGAACTGATTTCCACCGCTTCTATTTCTGTCCGTGGTACCATACAGTCCCGTACCTTGACTTCCGAGAAGTATAGGGCATTTTGGAATATCTTGATTTCATCCGTAATGTCGTTTTCATTTTGAGCCGATTCGATACTGGATTGTATCAGGTTGTCTAAGTCTATTTTGGTAAAAGCTTGTTCCGACGCTTTCTTGTTTACTTTAAGTCCCATCAGGCGCAATATGCCGCGAGATAGCGCACTGGTGAATTTGGATACGGGATAAAGAAGTATATAGATGATAAACGCCGGAACGGCGAATATCTTCAGCATACGGTTCGGGTTTATCTTGAATAGCGTTTTCGGAAGGAACTCTCCGGTGACCAACACGATTAAGGTTGAAATGATGGTTTGCAAAGCCACGTTCAGTCCTTCGTGTTGGTTTAAATGGATCGGAGAAAGGACGAATTCGTTGATCACTCCTGCCATTAAAATACCATAGACGACCAACGCGATGTTGTTTCCGACCAAAAGGGTCGAGATGAAATCATTCGGACGTGTATAAAATATGGTCAGAATTTTGGAAGTCAGACTGGCATCGCTACGGTCTAACTCAACTCGAAGTTTGTTGGAAGAAACAAATGCGATCTCCATCCCCGAGAAGAAGGCGGAGAGCAACAGTATGATGATGATTTCTATAATGGTCAGTGTCATGGCTGATTGGGTTTGGTGGGAGCGGCACGCATGACCGAGTCATTGGAGGATGAACTGCCACTGTCGCTGAAAGGCGTTTCGGCATTGGCGTTGCTGACAGAGTAGCGTGTCATTTGTTCGTTGGAACGGAAATTATAACCTTGGAGGAATTCATCCGGTTTCCGGATGGTCATGAACATGTTGGAATACATTTCATGACGGTCCATATCCCAAAAAAGTTCTTCGCTAGTAAAGACAGTACCCTCTTGGTTGCGTATGACCACACGTCCGCGCAACTCCCATAATTGTTGATTGTGGCAATATGCCGTATCCGATTGCACGAACCAATCGATGTGGAACGTGGAGTCGAACTTTTCCAAAAGTATGCCTTTTACGAAAGTCCACCGCGGCGGATTGGTCGTATTGTAGATATTCCATTCTTCTGCCGTGATTTTATAGCGAATGACTCCGGAGTCCGAAATAAGGGTCGAGATGCCCCATGATTGCATGAAAGGCAAGGAGTCGTTTTCGTTTACGGCCGGAGCGTGGTTTGATTTTTCCGTAGAGCACGAGAGTATTAAAATAAGCATAACAGTCGCCCAAACGGAGACTGTTATGTGGGTCAAACGGGACAATCCCGTCGTAGACTTAACCTTATTTTTTCTCATTACTGAATCTTCCATTTCATGAACCATCTTTCGTTGAACGTAATACCGACGTTGAGACGCAAGTAGTTTTCAGTAATTAAAGATGATACGCTAGGAACGGACCTGCCCCACTGAAATGCGATATTGACCACGGAACGGTTATTGATATTGTTGGATACGGGAAGAGCGAATCCCGCCGTTACACCGAATTCCCGTGGGCCGTTATGTCCGTTTACCTTATAATAAGGTGTGGAAAAAGATGCCCCCATACGATATTGTACCCGTCTTAAGTATTTGCTGCTGTAACGGTCTGGTTGGAACTCCCCTCCGATCACAATTTTGGTGCGGTTCATATAGTTTTCCGTAGTGCTGACAAACTTGTCGTTTATAATTTGAGGCACACGGCATTCTCCCCATCTTTGATGAGTTACGTCCAAACCAACTTTCCATTGCTCTTTGTGTGCCCATGCCAATCCGGCTCCGAAAGATGTGGGTAATTCAAAAGCCTTTTCTATGACGGATTTCGTGGTATCTCCGTTGGCCACATAACTGTAATAATGGGCAGGAGAGTTGATTGCATGTCCGATACCGTATGTAATACCGGGAGTCAAAACGTCGTTTTTGCCGATTTTAATGGGATATTGTACTCCGATATCTATTTTATAGGAAGAAAGGTCTGCTTCTATTTGTCGGCGTAGCCCGTTGCTTGCGCTGGTGGCTGTTCCGTCTTCATAAAAAGTCTGCGTGATATTTTGGGCATAGTTTCCCCATACATATCCGAAATTGGCTCCGACAGAAAAGTTTGCGAACGGATTCCATCCCAAACCCACATACACCTCGTGCAGTCCTCCGTCGCCGGTATAGCTGTTGGTATAAGTCATGGTCGAACCGCTGTTGAAATGATCGCCCAGATATTTGCTTTCCGAGAAGTCATATCCTATACTGGAAAACGGGATAAAACCGAATGAAAATCCCAATCCCGGGCACAAACGGAAGCCTGCGTTGATATAGTCCAACGTGGTGTTGTGCGCATTGATACTGTTGCCTCCGCTTTTGAAATTTACGTTTTGCAACGTGAGACCTACGTCGAAGATGAATGATAAGGAATCTATGGCGGAATAGGAAGCCGGATTTTGCATATTAATGCGGTTTCCGTCGCGGAATCCCAATGCGACTCCGCTCATAGCCTTGTTGAAACCTTGCGACTGGTCTTTCAAGCTGCCGAGTCCGAAACGGGAATACGGGGAGTTTGAACCATTGGTCTGTGCGGGAGCATATAGTGTTGCCATGGCCAGCAACACGCAGAGTATAAGTTTATGACTGCTCATTATTAAATGCTAATATTCGGTTTAGCCCTCTGGGCACTATATATTTATCTGCAAAGATGAGATTTTTTATTTTGCTATCAAAGTTAAAAATATCGCCACCAGTTAAAAAAACCAAAAGGGACGGGTATTTTTCTTGGAAATATTTGATGCGTCCTTCTATTTCAAACTTCATGCCCTGAATGACTCCGGAACGGATAGACGTTTCCGTATCATATCCGATGTCTAAGAGCGGCCCCTCGCTGTCTATCAACGGAAGTTTGGCTGTGAAAGCACGGAGGCTTTTTAGGCGCATTTGAAGTCCCGGGGAAATGCACCCTCCTTTGTAATGTCCGTTTTTGTCGATGAATTCGTAAGTCAGGCATGTTCCGGCATCGACTATAAGGATGTCATGCCCGGGGTATTGCATGTAGGCGCCTACGGCCGCAGCCAACCGGTCCGCTCCCAACGTGTCCGGAGTCCGGTAATCGTTTGTGATCGGGACGGGAGTCTGTGCATTTAAATACAGCAAAGGGAAGTCGAGCCTTTTCAGTTGTCGTTCGGCTTCTGCGGTGATGCCGAATACACTTCCGACGATACCTTGTTTAAACGCATATTTATTCACGAATTCCGGCAGGCGTTCCAGTGTTTCATTTGAGGTCTTGATTTCTTCCACCGGAGTATCACCGTCAAAGGCTACCAGTTTGGCCAGCGTATTTCCTATGTCTATGATTAAATTCACGTGTTCATGCTTTGCGGTTGCAAAGTTAATCAAAAAATAACATGGCAGATGATTTCTTTGTCAAAAAGATGCTCGTCTCGCTTTTTTCCGTGAATGGTATGGGGCAAAAGGGAAAATGCACTAACTTTGCAAAGCTAAATATGGCATGGAATGAGATTTTTGAGATTTGTGTTTTTATACACCTTATTATATATAGGAGGGATGGCTCATGCCTTTCCGGCCGACTCTGTCGAGGTTAGTCTTCTGACTTGTTCTCCCGGAACCGAAGTGTATTCTTTGTATGGTCATACGGCCATTCGTGTGAAATCATATACCACGGGGGAGGACTGGGTTTTTAATTACGGTGTGTTCAGCTTCAACCGTCCGAATTTTATATGGCGTTTTACGCGCGGCGAGTGCGATTATCAGATTGGAGCCTTGCCTTTTGCTTACTTTGCCGAAGAATATGAAGAGCGTGGGTCGGCCGTCTATCAGCAAGTGCTGAACCTGAGGGCATCGGAGAAGGAACGGCTTTGGACGCTGTTGGTAGAGAATATGCGTCCGGAAAACCGGGAATACCGTTATAACTTTCTTTATGATAATTGTACGACTCGGGCACGCGACCGTATAGAGGAAGCTGTGGAGGGAAAGATTATTTATCCGGAGCAAGACACTGTCCGTACGTATCGTGAGATTATTCATCAGTATACGGCTCAGCATCCCTGGGCGGAATTGGGTAATGACATTTGTTTGGGGGCGGAGGCCGACCGTCCTATTTCTGTACGTGACGAGATGTTCGCTCCTTTTTATTTGTTGCGTTACGCCAATGGCGCGGTGATTCAGGGCTCCGACGGCAGTACGCGGCCGTTGGTGTTGTTTCAATCGCAAGTGGTTGAAGGGCGTGATGTGGAAATACAGAAAGAATTCCCTTGGTCTCCGGCACTGTCCGTATGGATACTTTTCTTTTGTGTGGCGGGGTTGACCGTGGTGGAACGGTGGCGTCATGCATGTTTTTGGGGGATAGACATTTTTTTGATGTCATTGGTTGGAGGAATCGGATTGGTGGTCACGTTTCTCTTTTTCTTCTCCGTTCATCCCACAGTAGGCTCGAATTGGCAGATTTGGGTCTTCAATCCCATTCCGTTGGTGGCCATGCTGTGGGTGGTTTGGTGTGCTGTTAAAAGGAGAAAAACTTACTATCATCCGTTAAATGTGTCGGTTTTAATATTATTTATGTTTTTTTCTGCCCTGATACCACAAGATTTTTGTGTGGTAGTTGTACCTTTGGCCTTAGCTTTGTTGCTACGTTCGTGTAGCTATTGTATAAGCTATCGAAAAAAAGAAAAATAAGCAAGCCATGCATTCTAAAAGCTATCGTTTTCTGACTCCGTTGATAATGGTGCTGACTTGGGCCAATATGGAAGCCCAGACGTCGCATCCTGTCCCCCGGTTGGTGGTCAACGTGACGATAGACCAGTTGCGTACGGACTATATGGAAGCCTTTTCTTCGCTTTTCGGAGCCGGAGGTTTCAATAAGGTGATGCGCGACGGGCGTAGCTATATGGATGCCGCCTATCCTTTTTCCCACATAGACCGTGCTTCGGCAGTGGCGTGTATCATGACGGGCACGGTGCCTTACGATAATGGAATCGTGGGCGAGCATTGGATGGACCGTAAGACTTTACGTCCGATGTATTGCGTAGACGATGCGACGTGCGAGGGATGGCTGACTTCCGAGAAGTACTCTCCGGTGGCGTTGAATGTTTCGACCGTCACCGATGAACTGAAGATGGCTACCGGAGGACGGGCTTTGGTGTACAGCATTGCCCCGGATGCCGACGCTGCAATTCTGGCAGCCGGGCATGCCGCCGACGGTGCTTTTTGGATAGACAATGCTTCCGGGCAGTGGAGCAGCACGTCTTATTACGGCCAGTATCCGGATTGGGCCTTGCGTTATGACGTTTCCGACCGTTTGTCCGGTCGTATTTCCGAACTGTCCTGGACTCCAATCAGTCCGATTGTAGAGAATTTCAATTTCTTTATTTCGCCTCAAGAGAGCAAAGGGTTTACACATAAGTTTACGGGAGACCGTAAGATTTATGAGTTCAAGACCAGTGCGTATGTCAATGACGAGGTCAACCGTTTCGCCAAACATTGTCTGGATCATACCGAGTTGGGCGAAGACCTTGTGACGGATTTCCTGTCCCTGACATATTATGCAGGGACGTTCGATCACAAACCGGTAGCCGAAGTTCCGGTAGAGTTGCAGGACACGTACGTGCGTCTTGACCTTGAATTGGCAGAGTTGATTACGATGTTGGAAAAGAAAGTAGGGGCCGGGCGTTTTTTGTTGGTCGTTACTTCTACGGGATATACCGATGACGAAATCACCGATTTCTCGAAATACCGTATTCCTACCGGTACGTTCAGCGTGACGCGTGCTTCTGCGTTGTTGAACATGTACCTGATGGCTGTATATGGCCAGGGGCAGTATGTGGAGACGGAGTTCGGCTCGCAACTGTTCTTAAACCAGAAACTTATAGAAGACAAGCAACTGAATTTAAGTGACGTGCTGACACGTGCGCAGGCTTTCCTGATTCAGATGGCCGGCGTAAAAGACGTGTACACTTCCCAGCGGTTGGCTTTGTCTGCGGGAGAAACCGAAATACGCCGTTTGCGGAACAGTTTCAACCAGATGCGTTCGGGAGACATCTTCATTGAAGTGTCTCCGGGTTGGAAGGTCGTCAACGAAGAGACGCATGAACAAACCTTGGAAAGGGCTTCATATGTAGGTTTTCCCATTTTCTTTTTCGGCTGTAACGTACGGCCGGAAACGATAAAGACGCCGGTAACGGTGGATTGTATCGCTCCCACCGTAGCCCGCTTCATGCGTATCCGTGCTCCAAACGCATGTTCCGCAGCCCCTTTATCGGCCGTCCGCTGATGAAGATATTTAAATAATTTTCTATTCTTTTACTTTTTTTGATTAACTTTGCGCAAAGAAGCGCAAAGTGCATCGCGTGAATAAAAAACAAAACAAAATATATGGATATAAACAAGTTTTTGAGCAAGCTTTTCGGGAATAAGTCTACCCGGGACATGAAGTTGATTCAGCCGTTGGTAGAGACCGTGAAAAAAGCTTACCCTGAAATTCAGGCGCTCAGTAATGATGCCCTGCGTGCCAAGACGCAGGAAGTGAAAAAGTACGTGCAGTCTTCGGCCGACGACCTCAAGGCTAAAATTGCAGAGTTAAAGGCAAAGGTGGAAGAAATGCCGATTGAAGACCGTTCTTCTCTTTTTTCGCAGATCGACAAGTTGGAGAAAGACGTGTTGGAACGTTACGAACAGGCTTTGAACGAAGTTATGCCGGTGGTGTTCTCCATCGTGAAGTCCACGGCCGAACGTTTTGCCACTCAGGAAATCGTGGACGTGACGGCCAACGATTTCGACCGCGAGTTGGCGGCAAAGTTCGATTTCGTGGATATTGAGGGCGACACGGCGCATTACCACAACCATTGGACGGCCGGAGGAAACGATACGGTGTGGAACATGATACACTACGACGTACAGCTTTTCGGTGGTGTCGTACTGCACCAAGGCAAGATTGCCGAGATGGCGACCGGTGAAGGTAAGACATTGGTGGCTACCCTGCCTGTGTTCCTGAATGCCCTGACCGGCAACGGCGTGCACGTGGTGACGGTCAATGACTATTTGGCCAAGCGTGACTCCGAGTGGATGGGGCCGCTCTACATGTTCCACGGTTTGAGTGTGGACTGTATCGACAAGCATCAGCCCAACAGCGACGCCCGCCGTCGTGCCTATCTGGCCGACATCACGTTCGGAACGAACAATGAGTTCGGTTTCGACTACTTGCGCGACAATATGGCAACGAATCCCAAGGATTTGGTGCAACGTGCACACAACTACGCCATCGTGGACGAGGTCGACTCCGTATTGATTGACGATGCCCGTACGCCGTTGATTATATCCGGCCCCGTGCCTAAGGGCGACGACCAGTTGTTCGAACAATACCAGCCTCTGGTAGAGAAGTTAGTCGGTGTACAGCGTCAGTTGGCTACTCAATACTTGGCCGAGGCCAAGCAGATGATAGCTTCGGGCGACAAGGAAAAGGTGGAGCAGGGATTCCTGCAACTGTACCGCAGTCATAAGGCGTTGCCCAAGAACAAGCCTTTGATCAAGTATTTATCCGAGCAGGGTATCAAGTCCGGTATGCTGAAGACCGAGGAAATCTATATGGAAAACAACAACAAGCGCATGCCCGAGGCTGTGGAACCGTTGTATTTCGTTGTAGATGAGAAGTTGAACAGCGTGGACCTGACGGACAAAGGTTTTGCCTGGCTGTCCAAAGCTACCTCAGACCCGGAATTGTTTGTTATGCCGGACATTACGTCGGCCATGTCGGCGTTGGAGACAGATAGCTCTTTGACCGACGAGGAACGCGTCATGAAAAAAGACCAGCTCTATTCCGACTATGCCGTGAAGAGCGAACGTATGCACACCTTGCAGCAGTTGCTGAAAGCTTATACCATGTTCAACCGCGACGATGAATATGTCATCATCGACGGCGAAGTGAAGATTGTGGACGAGCAGACGGGACGTATCATGGACGGGCGTCGTTGGAGCGACGGCTTGCATCAGGCTGTGGAAGCCAAAGAGCACGTTAAGGTGCAGGCTGCAACCCAGACTTTTGCCACGATTACCTTGCAGAACTATTTCCGCATGTATCATAAGTTGGCGGGTATGACCGGTACGGCCGTAACCGAGGCCGGCGAGTTTTGGGACATCTACAAACTCGATGTGGTGGAGATTCCGACCAACCGTCCGATTGCGCGTAAGGACATGAACGACCGCGTGTATAAGACACAGCGTGAGAAATATAAGGCTGTTATCGAGGAAATCGAGATGCTCATCAAGGCCGGACGTCCCGTGTTGGTCGGTACGACTTCGGTGGAAATCTCGGAGATGTTGAGCAAGATGTTGCAGATGCGTAAGATTCCGCATAACGTGCTGAACGCCAAATTGCACCAGCAAGAGGCCGACATCGTGGCGCAGGCGGGGCAGAGCAGCACGGTGACCATTGCCACCAACATGGCCGGTCGTGGTACCGACATCAAGCTAAGTGACGAAGTGAAGCAGGCCGGCGGTTTGGCCATTATCGGTACGGAACGTCATGAGAGCCGCCGTGTAGACCGTCAGTTGCGCGGTCGTGCCGGACGTCAGGGAGACCCGGGTTCATCCGTTTTCTTCGTGTCCTTGGAGGACAAGTTGATGCGTCTGTTTGCCAGCGAACGGATTTCCAGGGTTATGGATAAACTGGGCTTTGAAGATGGCGAGATGATTGAACACAAGATGATCAGCAATGCCATCGAGCGTGCCCAAAAGAAGGTGGAAGAGAACCACTTCGGCGTGCGCAAGCGTCTGTTGGAATACGACGACGTGATGAACAAACAGCGTACGGTGGTTTATGAGAAGCGTCGCCACGCCCTGATGGGTGAGCGTATCGGGATGGACATCTCCAATATGATTTGGGACCGTTGCGTGAACATCATCGAGAATAACGACTATCAGGGTTGCAAGGAAGGCTTTATCGAGGTCATGGCCATGGAAGTGCCGTTTACGGAGGACGAGATGAACAGCATGAAGCGTGAAGATTTGTGCGAAAAGGCCTTCCAAGCTGCCATGGAACGTTTCAAGCAAAAGACGGATATGTTGGCTGCTGTGGCCCAGCCTGTCATCAAACAGGTGTATGAGGCACAAGGGCACATGTATGAGAACATCATGGTGCCCGTGACGGACGGACGTCGTATTTATCAGATTTCCACTCCGCTCAAAGAGGCTTACGAAACGGAAAGCCGTTCCATCGTGAAGGCTTTCGAGAAGGCCATCATGCTGCATACCATCGACGAGGCGTGGAAAGAGAACTTGCGCGAACTGGACGAGCTGAAACATTCCGTACAGAACGCCAGCTACGAACAGAAAGACCCCTTGTTGATTTTCAAACTCGAAAGCGTGAAGCTCTTCGATGCCATGGTGGACAAGATTAACAACCAGACCGTCAGCGTACTGATGCGCGGGCAGATTCCGGTGCAGCAGCCCGAACAGGTGCGTGAGGCCGAACCGGAACTGGCTCCCCGTCAGGAGAGATACGTGGAATCCCGCGAGGACTTGACCGACCCCAACCAGGAGGCAGCTGCCCGTCAGGATACGCGTGAACCGCAGAAGCAGCAACCGGTAGTGGCTGAGAAGCTTCCGGGACGTAACGACCCTTGTCCTTGCGGTAGCGGAAAGAAATTTAAGAACTGCCACGGACGCGGGTTGTAATCCGTAGGTCGTGCTGCCATAGTATACAAGGCATCTCCCGGAATGGAGAGGAGGCAATCCTCTCCATTCCGGGAGATGCCTTATTTCCACCCCTGCAGGTTGAAAAGGATATGGGTGAGTTTTTCTAAGGATGTCTCTATGCGTTTGAATCCTTCTTCTGTGTTTATGTCGATGCCGCAAAATGGTGCGCATGGGCTGTGCAAGGTGAGGTAGTAAATGCCGGCCGTGAGTAGGGCAGATACGGCATTGATGTCTATGCTTGTGTTTTTAAAAGTTTCTTCATATCCCCCTACGAGTGGCAAGGTGTGAAGTTCGCGGTTTTGTGCCGTATGTTTGGTTATGTCGTTTGCGTCAGTTACTTCCCACCTGAGCAGTTCCTGCATCAGGGGACTTTCGCCCAATCCTCTGAGTAGTCCTTTTAATATGTTGGAGTAACGTTCTTCCGAGCACGCTCCGGACGTGGAGTGTTTGACAGTGTCGCTAAACCAGTAATCAAATTGATGTGTGAAGTTGTTGTAAAAATCTTCCAGGTTCTTATAGCGTTTGTAAAAAGTGGCAGGTTCTATTTTTGCCTTTTTGATAATGTCTAAAATGGTCGTTTGCGCGAACCCCTTTTCCATGATGGTGCTTCGGGCAGCTTCGTTTATGGCTTTTTCTATGTCTGCCTTTGTGCGTCTGGCCTTTCTTGTCTTCTTCTTTTCGTTCATCATTTTGTGCTTGCATGTTTTTTCTATTACAAAAGTAACTAAAAAACAACAAGTTTCTTGATGATACATTTGTTATAAGAAGATTTAGAGCCTGTTTAAATTTTATTTAATAACATCCTAATGGATGCCAGTTTTAC
>ERZ779843.1364-NODE-1364-length-29317-cov-9.127948_pt1 | contig 29317 bp, 32 predicted proteins | sample MGYA00511560_ERZ779843 | MGnify/ENA primary metagenome ERZ779843 (study PRJEB29588, sample SAMEA2158062) | human gut metagenome | biome: human gut; feature: human-associated habitat; material: faeces | place: Denmark | collected 2008/2010 ... | reverse complement strand
AGTAAATAATATGTTTACTATAATAAATATTTAATATATTATTATAATTATTTGGAGGAATATATGAAAAAGTTTTTTAAAGCATTTACGTTAGCTGAAGTTTTAATTACATTGAGTATAGCGGGTATTATTGCAGCTATGACATTACCGTCGTTAGTTCAAAAAAATCAGGAGAAAGAAACAATTATTAAATTGAAAAAAGCTTATTCAATATTATCTCAAGCATATTATTCCGCGGTGTCAGAATATGGAAACAGCTCCGGTTGGGATTTGGGAGAGCAGTTTTCTCCGGAGGGAGCAATCTCCATTGCAGATAAGATGGTAAAATATTTTAAGGTGAATAAAATATGCGGCACCGGGCAGGGATGTTTTCCCAGTGTAACATATAGAAGATTTAATAAAAAGTTAGGCTGGTATGATATTTATAAAACAGAAAGAGTATATAAACTAATATTGTCTGATGGAACTTTAATCGGTTTTGAAAGTAATGGTAATGAGGCGTGTAAAATATCATATTGTGCAAAAGTCTTTGTTGATGTGAACGGTTATAGGGGGCCAAATCAGGCTGGGTATGATATATTTTCTTTTTATTTGCAGAAAGGAAGAATAATGCCTTTTGGTTATGAGGGTGATAGTATTGAACCTTTTGACACAACAAAGCTTAGCACATCTGTGGGCGAATTTGTGACGGCTTGGGTTTTAGTTAATGAAAATATGGATTACAAAAGATGTCCTGAAAAATTAGGTTGGGATAAAGCCAGCAGTTGCAAGGATTAGGAATGATTTTCGTTATAAAAGAAAGGATTTTTTTCATTTGCTTTAATTGTTTCAACATTTTGTAGAAGCGATTTAAATATATCAAGTACAAGTATTTCACTTTCAAAATGTCCGATATCAAACAATACAATAGGACTCTCGAGTGCTGTATGAAATTTTACGTCTCCTGTAACAAGTGCGTCTGCATTATGCTCTGCTGCTTCATGTATAAAATCTGAGCCGCTTCCGGCACAGAAAGCTATTCTATTTAAGGTTTTAATATTATTATTGTTTACATAACGAAGATTCGGTGAGATTTTTGATAACTTTTGTACAAACTCATCTAGACCGGTATTTAAGTTCACAAATCTCAGAAAATCTGACTTTTCATCAACTTTTAAGCCAAGATTATGAATTAAAGTATCTGTAGTTCCTCCAACTGTTCTGTCAAGATTTGTATGCGCACTATAAATATCAATATTTTTCCACTCATTCGGAACAAAAAACAGCGGATGATGAGAAATTATCATATCACATTTTTGGTGTTTTGCCTGCTTAACTACGTCATTTGTAATTGTAAGAGCAAGCATAATCTTTTTTACTTCCTCTTTGTCGGTTTCAACACCCCAGCCGGAGCAATCCCAGCTTTCGGCAAGTTCCAACGGCGCGAAATTTTCTATTTTACTGATGATTTCATATTTATTCATTAATTTCCTTTAATATTAACCGTGCAATTTCTGATTTTGGAGCTCTTTCTAATGTTTTTCGGTTTCCGTTGCGTTTGAGTATTGTCACTTCGTTGTATTCACTTGAAAAACCTATATCTTGGCGGGAAATATCATTGGCAATCAAATAATCACATCCTTTTTCTTTAATTTTTTTTGCGGCATTTTCAAGTAGATTTTCGCTTTCGGCGCAAAAACCTGCTATAATCTGATGTGTTTTATTATTACAAAGTTCTTTGAGTATATCCGGATTTTTTACAAGTGTCAAAGTAAGTTCATCATCGTTAGTTTTTTTTAATTTCTGTTCCGCTTTATTCTTGACTCTGTAATCAGCCACTGCTGCTGCCATTATAACGAAATCAGCAGTATCAAATTCTTTTTCAACAGCAAGTTTCATATCCTGAGCGGATTTTACTTTTACAATTTTATACGGGCGTTTTACGTCAACGGTTGTAATTAATACCGCATCATTACCTTGAAAATAAGCTTCATCAGCAAGTGCAATCCCCATTTTTCCTGATGAATAGTTTGAAATATATCTTACAGGGTCAATATCTTCAATTGTACCGCCTGCTGTTATAATGTATTTTTTTTTATTTTTTTGATGGTTAAGAAGAATGACAGAAGTTTCTTTGAAAATTTTATCAAGTGAACAAAGCCTTCCTTTGCCTTCATAACCGCAGGCCAGAAAACCGTTTTCCGGTTCAAGTATTTTACAGCCGATGGTTGAAAGTTTTTCAAGATTTTCTTTAATTACGGGATTTTCCCACATATTACAATTCATTGCGGGCGCGACAAGGATTGGTTTGCGAAACGCACAGGCAATAGAGGTTAAAAGATTGTCGCAAATACCAGATGCAATTTTAGATATTGTATTAGCCGTTGCTGGCGCGATGACCATAATATCGGCTTCGTCCGCATAAGATATATGTTGGGGTTTATAATTTTTTACATCAAATTCTTCTACTCCGACATCATTTTGACTTAGGTTTTGGAGAGTTAATTCCGTTACGAAATTGAGAGCATTCTTTGTGCATACGACACGGACATTTGCATTTTCACGTTTAAACATCCTTATAAGTTCACAAATTTTATATGCTGCAATACCGCCTGTTATACCGATTAGGATGTTTTTCCCTCTCAACATTTTTCCTGTTCTCCGATTATGACTTTTTCAAGTTCAGCTACGGCATTGGCCAAGTCATCGTTTATGACTTTATAATCAAATTTTTCTGCACGTTCAAGTTCGGTTTTAACTTCCTGCATACGTTTTTGTATTGTGGCTTCATCTTCTGTATGGCGGCCGCGGAGTCTGTTTTCAAGTGTTTCAAGAGACGGAGGACAGATAAATATCAATACTGCTTCCTGCATTTGTTTTTTTACCTGAAGTGCACCTTGTGTGTCTATTTCCAAAATAATATCTTTTCCTTCTTCAAGACACTGTTTAATATATTTTTTCTTAGTTCCGTAACGATTTCCGGCAAATTCTGCCCATTCTAAAAATTTATCATTATCAATGCAATTTTGGAATTCATCCTTAGAAAGGAAAAAATAATTTACTCCGTCTACTTCTCCCCTTCTTGGTGCTCTGGTTGTACAGGAAATTGACAGCATAAAATTGGGGTTCTTAGTCAAAAAACTTTTTAATACGGTGCCTTTGCCGACACCGGAAGAACCGGAAATTACAAATAATTTTTTTTTGCCGGAATTTTTGTTCATATTATAATTATACAATGAATATTTCTAATGAAAAATTTTTGGCTAAATTTTTGAAAAAACTTAATACAATAACATCCGTTAAAGAAGTATGCAGAGAAGTGTCATTGGAGCTTTTAAAAACAACGAAAGGACAGGCTTGCTGGTTTTATCTGGTGGATAATGAAGCTAACTGTGTTCTTGCAAAAAAGATATACTACTCTGCGGATATTGAAAAGTCTGTTCAAGCCGAAGTGGAACAGATTTATACACTAGGAGAGGATTTGTTTCTCAATAATTATGATATGTCTGATACGCTTGAATATTTTTATAAACTCTCGAAAGAAAATGTAATTATTGTTCCTGTAATTTGGAGGAGTTTTTTATACGGATATATTGCCCTCGTAGGAAAGCGAAAGGATTTTAATCTCAAAAATCATCTTTTTGTAAATATTATTTCAGAATGTGTTAATACCAGATTGGAAAATATAACATTACAAGAAGAGTTAAAAAGACATAATAAGGATAAAATAGAATTTTTAGCAAGTATCTCTCATGAGTATAAAACGCCGTTAAATTCAATTATTGGTTTTTCTGATATGTTAAAAAAGACTCTCTCCGGTGCTGATGAGTATAAATATATTGATAATATTTCAAAAAGCTCGCGTTTTTTGCTTGGTTTAATTCAGGATATTCTTGATATGGCGCGTTCGGAATTTGGCGAAATGGAGCTGAATTATGAATTATTCAGGCCAAAGCCGATTATTGAGGATATAATATTGAGTTTTAACGAAATTGTAAAATCAAAAAATCTGCATTTTTCCTATACTGTTATGGATGTCGAATTAAAAGCAGATTTAAGACGTTTCCAACAGCTTATTGTTAACCTTATATCTAATGCGGTCAAGTTTAATAGACTGAACGGTGAAATTATGATTGTTTCATATATAAACGATAAAAACGAATTTATCTTTGAAATTAAGGATACCGGAGATGGAATTAGAAAGAGCGATTACGATAAGATATTTAACTTCTTTTCACAGGTAAACCGCAGCCATTTGAAACGCCAGCAAGGTTCGGGCGTCGGGCTTGCATTGTGTAAAAAAATAATAGAAGCACATAAAGGCCAGATAGGTTTTAAATCAAAATTAAATCAGGGAAGTACATTCTGGTTTTCTATACCTCAGTAAATAATAAAAAACCTCTCTTTTAGAGAGGTTTTTTTATTTATGAATGTTTTTTCTTTTTCTCATCTATCATTAGCATTGTGCAAATGGCTATACAGATTACAGCCGATAATATCCAGAACGCTATTGCTCCGTTCCAGCCGAACTTATCAACCATAAAGCCCGTTCCGGTCGAAGATAATACTGCGCCGATATATCCAAATGTTCCGGTAAATCCTGTCGCAGCTGAGGCAACTTTCTTAGAGCTTGATTCAACTGCGCACAACCCGCCAATCATCATTTGAGGCCCGTAAGTGAACGCACCGAGCAGACCTATTAGTATAAAATCTATTGTGCTTACAGTATTAAATTTTAAAAGTACCAGACAGGCTACAACACCTGCAAGATAAATTAAATTAACCGGAGCTCTCTGCCCTTTAAAGATTTTGTCGGAAATTATCCCCGCACAAATTGTTCCGGCAATACCTACCAGCGGTAATGAACTTAACTTCATCGCTGCAAGTTCAAGTGAATTGTTTTTAGCCTCGTGGAGGTATTTAATCATCCAGTCTTCTGCGCCAAATCTGATGATATAAACGAAAATATAAGCAATTGCCAGAAGCCAGATTGTTTTATTATAAAGAATGTTTTGTTTAAAGATTTCAACATAAGAACGGTTATCTTCTTCACTGCAATCTGTTTTTTTAGCGGAAGGTTCTTCTCTGTAGGTTTCAACATCAGGAAGTCCTAAAGATTGCGGTCTGTCGCGTAATCTGTCAAACAGCCAAATCGCAACGAGGATAGCTAATGTTCCCGGAACAAAGAATGCCATTTTCCAGCCCCAGTGAGCAACTAAAAATCCTGAGATTATTACGCTTAAAAATGTTCCGACCTGATGAGAACAAGACCATAATGACCATTTTGTTCCTCTTTCGGAATTTGAATACCAGTAAGTTAAACTTTTTGCAACAGCCGGAAATCCTGCTGACTGGAACCATCCGCTTGCCCCCCAGAAGAATACAAACAACCATAAAAGTATGGTATTTGTCGGCAAGCCGAAGAATGAAATATGCCCCGGCGTAATAAATACTGCCGATAAACCAAAACATAAATTAGCGATTGCTGTCATTATTAAGGCTGTAGGAAGGAATTTTCTTACATCTGAGCCGTCTGCAAGAACTCCGTTTACAAATTTTCCTATACCGTATGTCAAATACAACGAACTCCCCAGTAAACCTAGTTCTGTATTTGAGTAGCCGTATTCTGCACTTAATCCGGGCAGTGCAACCGCGATATTTTTCTTACATAAATAAAAGACCGTATATCCTATAAAGCAAGCATAAAATATTCTTAATCTCCAATGAGAATACATGCTTTTGACTTCTTCTTTATTCTGAATAGTCTCTTTTACAGGCGGCTCTTTAAAAAATTGAGCTAATTTTTCTAACATAATTTACTTCCCTGCTTTTATTATTTGAATATTTCTTGTTTCTGTTATTTCCTGACGGGCATCTTTAATCATTTCCCTTTTATCTTCATCCAGCCTGTACCCGCCGACAAGTCTGTCTACAAAGCCTGTATTTAATTTTACGGCTTTATCAAACGCTCCTACTTCTTCAAGAACGTCTTTTATCTGGTGTAAATCGTACCCGAAAGTTTGTTTCGAGTTATAAACGAGAGTTTCTCCTGTTTGGGCGACAATAGGGGTTCCGCCCTGCTCAAAATATAGTTTGAAAACCGATTTCAAATCCTGCAATTCAGATTGCAATGTCGTTACAGTCTGCTGGATTCTCAAATATCTTTCAAAAAGATATTCTACATTTTCTAACTGTTTCTGTTCCCAATCATACTTTTGCAAATATAATTTTTTTAATTTCGGATAAGCAAGCGCAAGCCCCATTGTATCAGCCATTGCACGGTGGTGATTGTTTAATTCAACATTGAATTTGTTTGTTAAAGCTTCAAGTCCATGAGAGTCCAAATCAGGATAAACTTCTTTAAACATTTGCTGGGAGTCTATCCGTGCATTATGTATTTCGTTTCCCGTAACACGTTTGGAAGCTTCATTTATAAATGTGTAATCAAAAATTGCGTTATGTGCAACAATCGGAAAATCACCTATAAATTCTAGAATTTTCGGCATAACTTCAGCTTCTGTCGGGGCGTCGGCAACCATTTCCGGCGTAATTCCGTGAATTGCCATACTTGATTTTCTAATGTGTTGTTCGGGGTTTATAAGAGTTTGGAATTCTTCCTTAATCTTGCCGTTTTCAAGTCTTACGGCTGCAAATTCTACCATTTTTTCTTTGGTATAATCAAGTCCTGTTGTCTCTGTATCAAGGACTATTTCAATAATCTTTTTCCGTGCCATATTTTAATCCTGTCTATCTCTATTAAGATAATAGCACAAAAAAAAATTCTGTGGTAAAATTGGCGTGTAATAAAGTAAAGGAGAAATTATGTCTAACGCAATAGATATTAATGATGCAAATTTTGAACAAGAAGTTCTGACATCTGCAACCCCTGTTGTTGTTGATTTCTGGGCACCTTGGTGCGGCCCTTGCAGAAAACTGAGTCCTATTTTGGATGAAGTTGCGGGGGAATTTTCAGGCAGAGTTAAATTTGTGAAAGTTAATACAGATGAAAATTTACAGACTGCAAAAAATTATTCAATAAGCGGACTGCCTAGTCTTCTTGTTTTTAAAGACGGCAAAGCTGTTGAAAGACTTGTTGGATTAATGCCTAAGTCTTCAATTATTTCGAATATAGAAAAACATATTTAGTTCATTTGTAAAGAATTGTAAAATGGTGGTACATGGCTGAAACCAGTTTGTACCGCCATTTTTTATATTCTTAAAAAATTTAAAAATTTTTAATCTAAAGTTTTTGTGTGTTTATGCCGATAAAAATAGTGTCGAATAATGTCTTTATAGGAAAAAGAGGTTTTAATGCTAGAAGGCATCTCACAAATCAAAGATAAAGTTCATTCATCAAAATACGAACAGGGCGGTAAACGATACGACGTTGACGCTATTGTTGCCGAGCTGAAAAAAGATGATAAATTTAAGAAGTTTTCCGAAGGTGAACTTTATGATTATGCTTATGGCTTAATAGCCAATCATAACGCTCACACGATTAAGGGTGATTTGCAAAGCATGGGCTTTGTTACCGGAAAACCTCAAGATCCTTTCTGGAGCCAGTATACCTATGAAGAAATCCTTAATATGGTTAATGATGGTGTAGTTGTTCCACAGGAATTTATTGACTGGGCATATACAATGCAAGATTCTGATACAACAGCTTATCAGATAGAAGATTCAAGCGAAGATTCCAATACATACGAAAATCTTTCTGCCGAAACCGGTAATATTGACCAGAGTGATATACAAAAAAGAGCTCAGGCCTTTGCCTCAAAAGCTCAATCTCAGGAACAGCTTATTAATAATAAAGTTGAAGAAACTAAGCCTCTTTTAAATTCTGTACAAGCTGAAAAAAATGATTTGGAAAAGAGTCAAAAGTCAGCTTTAGAAAAAGTTGACTCAATGACTAATGAATGGAAATCCCTTGACAGAAAGTTCAAAAACGGGGACGAATTAACTGATGCTGAACAAAGACGTTATAAAGAACTCGGTTTATTGCTCAATGACCAGAATAACAACCTTATCTTACAAACAAAGAAAGTAAGCTCTGACATTGAAGAACTCATGAATCAAATTGAAAATATTGATATGCTCTTGGATATCAATGAAAAAATCAATGCTGAAATCGAGGATGTAGGTACGAGAATGTCCTGGTTTGAAGGTAATAAAAAACACATTATTCTTCCTGCAAGCAGCGGTAACCAGGTTACAGGCCTGAGCGCAGCATTCTATACTGCTGCAATGGGTAACAATCTGGCATTTAATACCGGTTTAACAGGCATCAATCTGTTCTTTAGTAATATGGAAGTTGAAAATCAGCAGGGATTAAATCTTAGCATTGCTAATGAAACTCAGGAACAGATTAATATCGCAAATAATGCTGCTAAAAAACGCGATGACAATCTCGCTTATACAACTAATAAACAAGCAGAAAACCGCGGTAATGATAAAAAGACCGAGGATGAAGATAATAAACAAAACCCTCAAAATAATGTTAATAACCCTGATAAAGAAAAACCATCAGAAGTACAAACTGTTCAAAATGCTTTATTACCTGAAGAAAATAAAAAGAGTGAATCTCAAGATCAAGTTGATTCTGAAACAGGTAATATAACAGGTTTTGCTGCTGTTGTAAATGAATCTTCCAGGGTAGAAGTTAAAACAAATGCACAGCTTCAATCAAAAGTATCTGAAAATATTAATAATGCCGCTGTTGTTACTACACCGGAATCGAATGCAAATACGTCGGCTGTTGACTCTGCACAAACTACAGAAGCGGCAGAATCTGCTGAAACAACAGAGGCATCTTCTGCATCTGCAACAACTGAAACTGCTGAAAATACACAATCCTCTGTAGAAACAGAAGATCCGCTTAAGGCTGAAACTTCTCAATACGTTTCAGAATGCGCAAGCAGAAATAATGCAATGGCTCAGGCCGAACAGCAAATTCAATCTAAAATTGAAGAAGTAAAAAATATCAAAAATAATCAAAAACAAGAAGACGCAAAGATTAATAATGAACTCTCAAAGAGTATTTCAGAATATGAAAAATTAGCACAGAAAGTTAAAAACGGAGAATCCTTAACCGAAGGCGAACAAAAACGTGTTAAAACACTGGAAAAAGCTATAAATGCAACTAACGGTACTCTTATTACTGCTATGAAAGATAAGGTTACTGCACTTACAGGTTTTTCAAGTGAACTGCGTAATTACATACAAGCAACTATAGATAATCAGGAATATGGCGAACAGGCTATTGCTAAAGGTAAAGAATATGCAAAAGCCACTCTTGGTGACAAATCTTATCTACAGAATATTTTCTTCTGGTTTGCTTTTCTGAGCAAAGAGGAACAGTATGATATGCTTTATGGAAAAGCAGGTGAGTCTTTGGGTCGTGATGCAATTGATAACGGAGAATTGCTTGTAGACAATGCTGTGGCGTCAAATCAAAGATTAAGTAAATCGCTGCCTCTTGCAGGATTTGCAATGAACTATGCTCAGGAACTTAATACTAAAGTTTCTGAAACTAACCAGAAAGTTACCTCAATTAAAAAGGATTTATCAAACTCCGTACAAGGTAATTCTGCTCCAACAGATAAGGCTTCTCAAAAAGATAACTCAACAAAAAGTAAAGAGAAAGAAGATCTGGATCAAAATGATGCCCAGGATATTAAAACACGTGGCAATAAAATTAAGCAAGAAGGCAAAGAAACAAAAAGAGAGGGCGATGAAGCAAAGAGAGAAAAAACAAAAACTGATAAAGATAGTAAAAAAGAAGTAAATAATTTAAAGAAAACTGCTGCAAACATTGCAAAATTAAACGCGGAAAACAAAGAATTAAATCTGTCTATAGAAGCAATGAATAATGAAGCTGAAATTTTGAACTCTGAGGTGGAAGCAGCTTCAGTCGAACAAAGTACTGTTGCACCTCAAAATACTCAGTCTGTCGGGTTTAATAATAATGCTAATACTGCTACTATGGCTTTAAATTCATCTTCAAATCAAAGTGTAACGGATGTTTCTCCTAAAATAGAAAGATTACAAGCCATTGCAACACAATCCGAGTATTCATCAAACAAGATTAATATTAATAATAAATCTATAACTGTGATGAATAAAAGTAGTTCGAAAAGAGTTAAGCAACTTCAGAAGACAACTGAAAAAAGACATAAATATTATGAAAACCGCTCGAGAAAAGCTGAAGAAACGGAACAAGAAAATAGTAAATTTCAAGAAAAAGTGAATAGTTCTGCAAAGATTTTCACAGGAATTATGGCTACAGGTTTAGCTCTGATGGTAATTCCATGGACACATGCTATTGGAGAATTTATGTTCCATACAGGTGCATATGGTACATCTGCATGTTATTTGACCAATTCTGCAATTTATGCTGCAAACGGTAATTTGAAAGCAGCTTTAATTAACTTTGGAGCTGCGGGACTTTCATTTCTCGGTGCAGGTGCTGCTGCTGCAACTGCAATGGGAGCGGTAAGTCAGATTGCTGCGCAGGCCGGTACTAAAGCTGCTGTTGCAGCAGCTGTTACACTTGCAGCTGTTGAAGCAGGTGCTGTTGCTTTACAAAAGGCTGCCGATAAACCTTTTCAAAATTCAGATGAGAATGTTAAAGAGAATAAAAAAGGCAGAAGACTGGTTTCTTATCAGGAAAAACGCAGTCGTCAGTCAAAAATGGATAAAATTGACCACACTAAAAAGGTGCTTATGTCACGAGGTCAAAAAAAGAGATAGTTTATTTCCCCTATTATTTAAAAAGCTGTTCAATCTTGAACAGCTTTTCTTTTATTATTAATAATCATTATTTACGTAATCATCTTCATCTTTTAGTGAAGATAAGTCATCTTTATAGCTTGCATCAAAATCTTCCGGCAAAAGTTCCTGATCCGGCCAGATTGTATCACTGTCAAAGCGGCAGGCATGCAGATTATAAGAATTAGTGAAATCAGAATTGCTTAAATCGCTTTCTGAAAATATACATCCTGCCAGATCTGCATCAGTAAAGTTACAATAAGTCATCTCTGCATAACTACAGTCTGCTCCTGTTAAAAGACTTTCGCTAAAATCACTCTCAATAACTTTTGCTCTTGTAAAGTCAACAGATGTTAAATCTGCATTTGTGAAGTTTATGAAAGAAAGTATACAATCTGCAAATGAGCTTGAATTCAAATCAACATCAGAAAAATCTATTTCAGAAAGGTTAATTCCTGAAAAATCAACTTCAGAAAGATCTACTTCTTCCTGTTCTCTTTTCCATTCATTAAATTTTTCGGGGTGTTTTCGAAGAATTTCTACTAATTCCTCTTTTGTATAATCTATCATTCTATTCTCCTTTTATAATATATTAATCTATTAAATCTGTCTGCATTGCCAGTAATACTGCCTGTGTGCGGTTTGTTACCTTTAATTTTTTAAAAATATTATTCAAATGACTTTTTACGGTCACCTCTCTGAGAACCAGTTTTTCGGCTATTTCTTTGTTGCTTTTGCCCTTTGCAGCTAGAGCAATAACTTCTTTTTCGCGTGAGGTTAAGACAGGTCTTTTTTCGGTATTATAAGGTAAGTCTAATTTTTTTTCAACCGGTTTTTGCCAATTTACTCTTCGTAAAACTGCTTCCATTCTTGCAAGCAGGTTAGGAAGTATGAATGGTTTTACAATGTAATCATCAGCACCGGTTTTTAGGCCTGATATAATTTTTTGTTCTTCATTTACCGCGGTAAGCATTATGACAGGTATATATTGTGTTTCTGTATTATTTCTGATTGCTTTCAGTGTTTCCCAGCCGTTCATATTAGGCATCATTACATCAAGTAATATTAAATCGTAACTGGTTTTTGAAAGTAATTTTAACGCCTGTACCCCGTCAGTGGCTGTTTCTACATTATACCCGTAAAAAGGCAGAGCATCTTTGAGATATTTCGGATTGTCGTCAACTAACAAAATATTCGCTAATTCAGACATTTAAAATCTTTCCTTTTTTATACAATTTTGTACTTCAAAGCTTTTAATGCAGCTTGTAAGCGGTCATCTACTTCCAGTTTTTGTAAAATATTTGCAACGTGAGCTTTGGTTGTATTAATACTTATAACGAGAATTTGTGCAATTTCCATATTGCTGTATCCTTCTGTCATAAGTTTTAATATTTGAGTTTCACGTGATGTTAAATCATAAGATTTACTGTTGTTTTCCGTATCAATCACCGGAGAGTTTACAGTTGCTTTTAAAACAATATGGGCAATACTCGGGTCGAACCAGGCTGCTCCATCTGCAACTGATTGTACTACCTGAATAAGTCTTTGAGGGGTTATTTCTTTTGAACAGTATGCATTAGCTCCTGCTTTCAGGCTGTTAAGCACTTCTTTTTCATCATTATGTGATGTAAGTATGATAATTTTTACATCTTTATTTGAAGACCGGATACGTTTTGTAGCGTCAATTCCGTTCATAACAGGAAGGCCAAGATCCATAATAACAATATCAATCCGGTTATTATTGAATATTTCCAGAGCTTTTTCAGCAGAATCTGCTTCAAACAGGTTTTCTACATAATCGACTCCTTCAAAAGTAGTCTTCAAACCGAAACGTGTTAATTCATGGTCTTCAACTATTAAAATGTTCTGCTTCATATACTTAGTTCCTCTTTTGCAGGCTTGAAATCCGGATTAATAGAGAGGCTTTTCTTAAAGTTGTATACTGCGTCTTGAATAAGTCCCTGAGATTTACAAATCAGCCCTTGATAATAATAATATTTAAAATTATTTTCGTCAATATATTTTGCAATTGCTAAATATTTTTTTGCAGCGGCAAAATTTTGCATATCAATCATCATTTTAGATAATTCAAGCCAGCCTTCAGTGAAATTTGAATCAAGAGCGACGGCTTTTTTCAGGTATTCAAGTTTTCTTGTTGCATCTGTCATTGCAACATTGTAATATGCCTGAGGGCAGTCAGAACGGGTTTTTAATATTTTAGAATATATATCTCTGGTTGTATCAAGTTTATCCAGTTTTCTTGCGGTTTCTGCAAGACGGATAGCGGGAGCTATTGATTTTTTATCGCCGGAGTATGCTTTATTGTAATATTTGTATGCTGTTTTGAAGTCTTTATCTTTTGCAGAAATATCGCCCATTACTATCAAAGCCATAACGTTATTGCTCTGAATATTCAGGGTTTTTTCCGCAAAATTTCCGGCTTTTTCATACTCTTTCATATCAAAATATACTCTTGCAATGAGTGCATACGTATCGGCGTTGTTTTTCTTTTTTGAAGAAGTTGCGGTTTGCAAAGTACGCATTGCCTTATTTAGTTCGCCTTCATAATAGTAATAGTAGCCGAGGTGATATTTTTTTTCATAATCCTGTTTTGCCGCTTTATACAGAACATATTGCTCCAGAGAGTATGTTTTATTGATGTAAAACTCGTTCATTACCGGCGCCTGTTTCATTTCTTCGACAATTTTAAGAGCTGTTTTTGTTTTGTTATCCTGAAGTGCAATTTCTGCTTTAAGTTTTTTATAATTCAAGTTTTGCGGATTTTTGTTGATTGCAACATCAATATATTTTTTTGCATTATTAATATTATTTGCTTTCAGAAGTCCGAGTGCGACAATATAATTTGCGTAATCAGACTTTTCAAGCAGTGTTGTATTTTTAACAAGTTCACTTGCTGCTTCAAGGCTTTGTGCATTATACATAATATTTGAAAACATTTCTGCAAGATAAATTTCGTCTTTAGGGTTTAACTTATAAGACGGATAATAGTATCTTTGAATATCGTCATTCATGATGTAAGAAATATCTTCATCTGTAACTTTTGACAGCGCCAGATCAGAAAGAGAGAAAAATCCCAGATCGGCCATTTTATTGGCGATAAGCATATATGCATAATCATTAGGAACTATTGATTCAATGAGAATCCTGAAATCTGCATAAGATGAGCGTACATTACATTGGATAAACCTTTCGAGAGCTACAGCATAATGATTATGAACATCATTTTTTGTGAGGGATGCTTTTTGCGGTTTATTAATCTGTATGATATCTTCGGTTTTCTGCACCGGCAAGTCAAGAGGATTAGCCGGTTTTATATCATCAAATCCGGATGCAAACGCAGAGGCTGCCGTTAATATTAGTACTGCTGAGATATATAATCCTTTGTTCATCAGGTTTAGCATTCTCCGTTATTTGTTTTGCCTGCATAATAATAGTTAAACAATTCTACAATATTTTTTTGCTCCTGTGAAGCATTTTCATCATTTGTAAAGTTAAATATATCCATCAGGGTATACTTATTTAAAATTTCGACATCTTCCGGTTTAAGGTCGTGATGATTTTCCGTAAGGAAAACTCTAACGATTTTATCGGTTGATATTTGTAGGAATACATCTACTATGCTTTTATCAAAATGAGTTCCCGAATCTTTTATCAAGATATTAATAACATTTACAATTGGCATTTTATCACGATAGTGGCGTCTTGACGTTATCGCATCGAATACGTCTGACACGGCAAGTATTCTTCCTCCGTAAGGTATTTCTTCTCCTTTTAGATGTCTGTAATAACCGCTGCCGTCATATTTTTCGTGGTGTGAGCAAGCGATTTCAGAGATTTGTTTAAAATCTTCGGTCATACAGATTTTTTCTAAGATGTTGTGAGTAATCTGGACGTGTTCCTGAATATGTTTATATTCTTCAGGTGTAAGTTTTCCTTCTTTTTGCAGGACAGAATCTCTTATACCTATTTTTCCTATATCATGAAGGGTTGCAGCTTTTTCAATAAGTTCTTTTGTTTTCTCATCAAGCCCGAGTGCATCGACTATAAGCATTGAATATAATTTTACACGGTTTGAGTGGCCGGCTGTAATCTTATCACGGGCATCGATTGAGGCTGCAAGAGTATTTATAAAACTTTCAAAAAGTAATTTTTGTTCTTTGTAAAGTTCTTTTTGCTGTTCAAATAACTGGGCATTTTCTAATGCAATACTTGCACTTCCTCCTATTGCAACAAGCAAATCTTCATCATTTTTTGTAAATATTCCATGGGCTTTATTAAGAACCTGAAATGCGCCTATGATTTCCTGATTATTGTTTTTTATAGGCATACATAACATTGTTTTTGTTTTATACCCGGTTTCTTTGTCTACTTCCGGATTAAAACGGTCATCGTTATAGGCATCTTCAATATTAATGGATTCGCCTGTTCTTACAACGTAACCCGCAAAACCTTTATCTGCCGGAAATCTTATTTCCTGACTATCCATACCAAGTGCTACTTTTGACCATAGCTCATTATGTTCTTTGTCAAGAAGAAAAACGGTACATCTGTCAGCTTGCATTGCGACTTTTGTTTCTTCGGCGATTACCTTTAAAAGTTCTGTAATATCAGTCAGGGCATTAATAGAGCGGCCGATTTTAACAAGAGAAACAAGCGGATCGCTATGTATTGGGAGACTGAATTCAAGACCGCTCTGGATTTGTTTAATTCTTGTCAGGATGAAGCCGAGCAGGTTAAATTCGTCTTCTTTCATTCCGTAATTTTTTGCATTTTGAAAATGTAAAAGTGCTACATCAATGTTTTTTTCACTATAATTTATATTCCCCATTGAAATTTCGTAGAACAGTTTTGCAGTTATATCCCCTTCAATTTCGGCCATATAACTGCTGTCCTGTAACAGGGCGAGTGCGGATTTATAATTTCGATTATCCTGAAGATAATCTATCATTCCAATAATACTCAGGCAGATTGAAATATATTTTCCTGATTTATTATTTTTGAAAATTTCCTGCGCCTCAAGAATCTGTTGTCTGCCTGTTGCGTAGTCTTTATTTTCGAGCGAAATTAAACTCTTTTTAATGAGTTCGCTGCCTTTTTCAATCACCTTTTCCATTTTTGTTCACTATCCTTTTACAATCTTCTGTTTTTATTATACAATATTTTATTATATATTACAAATAAATAGAGAGAAAGTATGAAAAAGGTTACAATTTTAATTCCCGTTTATAATGAGGCTGCAACACTTGAAGAAATTTTGAAGAAAGTTGAGAGTGCGGATTTTTGCGGTCTGGAAAAAGAAATTATTTTAATTGATGATTATTCCACAGATGGAACGCGAGAAATATATAAAAGGCTGCCGTATAAGGTTTTATACCATGATTTTAATCAGGGAAAAGGTGCAGCTTTGCGTACGGGATTTGAAAATGCTACCGGTGATATTATAGTAATACAGGACGCTGACCTTGAGTATGATCCTGTGGATTATGCGCCGCTGGTTAGGCTTATACTTGACGGAAAAGCCGATGTATGTTACGGTTCGAGATTATCGGGCGGAAAGCCTTCACGTTCGTTTATGTTTACACATCTTCTCGGAAATAAATTTTTGTCTTTATTGACGAATATTCTTTACGGCTCGACTTTGACTGATATGGAAACTTGTTATAAAGCTTTCAAGGCTGATTTTATAAAAGGTATTAAAATTAAATCCAACAGGTTTGATTTTGAGCCTGAAATAACTGCTAAGGTTCTCAAACGGGGCGCAAGACTTTATGAACTTCCTGTTTCATATTACGGGCGGGAATTTTCAGAAGGAAAAAAAATTACATGGAAAGACGGTATCCATGCTATAATTGCATTGATTAAGTTCAGGTTTATTGATTAAAACTAAAAATATAAAATTTCTAAATTGAAAGGAGAATACTATGGGAAACACACTAATAGCGCGGATTTCGGGGGGGGGGGCAGCATAGCTTAAAGCCCGGGTTTACTCTTGCCGAAGTTTTAATCACTTTAGGTATTATTGGTATTGTCGCTGCAATGACATTACCTTCAATAATACAAAAAAATAATAATCAAGTTGTTGAAGCACGATTAAAAAAATTTTATTCAGCTATTAATCAGGCTGTTATTATGGCTGAAAACGATTACGGTGATAAAAAAGTCTGGTATCAGGATTTAGCTGGAGCTGAGCTTGACGGGGAGGGCAATGTTATAGAAGATTCCTCTGAGGCTGAAGCGTGGTTGCGGAAATATCTTGCACCATATATGAAGATTACTAAAATAGAATCTTCTTCCAGTGGCGTATTGATAGTCTACTTTGCAGATGGAAGTGCTCTGCGTACCAGAAGAAGGGATTCAACCCGTGATTGGGACTTTTTTCCTGGAAATGTGAAAAAGTGCCTTAAAGGACAAGAATTTGCGAATGTAGCGAGAAATTCTGTCGGAAAATGTGCATTTCCGTTTAACTTTTATCCTGCTGTCAATTCCGAAAAATGGACATATCATTACAACAAAGGTTTTGAACCGTACAAATTTAGTTGGGATGGAAGTATTGATACACTTTTCAAGGACGGTAATTACGGTTGTAACTCCTCTGCCGGAAGCTGGAGGCAATATTGTACGGCTATAATTCAGATGAACGGTTGGAAAATCCCTAAAAATTATCCGTTTAAGGTTTCTTATTGACACTATTATTAAGATATGTTAACATATTTCCATTAAGTTTGGAGGTTCAATAATGGCTGACTCACATCATACACTCACCTGTCCTGCCTGTGGTGAAGACATGCAAAAAATATTTATACCTTCACTCGGTATAAATATAGATATTTGTACACGCGGCTGCGGAGGTATTTTCTTTGATAACAGAGAATTTAAACTTTTTGATAATCCTGATAAGGATATCGAGGATTTAATCGATGCTACAGAAAATAATGATTTTAAACCTGTAGATGAATCTCTCGACAGAATATGCCCTGCCTGCGGTGCTAAGATGGTAAAAAATTTCGCTAACCGCTATAAAGAAATTCAAATTGATGAATGTTACACCTGCGGCGGCAAGTTTTTAGACCACGGTGAACTTACAAAACTCAGAGGATAGGCAAATAAAGATGACAGATACTTATAAAACAATTTCCTGTCCGGCTTGCGGTAAAGTAATGAAGAAAATATTTATTCCATCTGTCGGAATTAACATAGATATTTGTTCCGAAAGCTGCGGCGGGATGTTTTTTGATAATAAAGAACTCCGGCAATTTAATAAAGCGTCGGATGATGTATCTGAAATAAAAAAAGTGCTTGACGGTAAATCTTTTATTTCGGTTGATGAGAGTCAGACCAGAATCTGTCCTGCCTGCGGTAAGCCTATGGTAAAAACAAGTATAAAAGGTCTCGGGATACAGATTGATACCTGTTATACCTGCGGCGGAGTTTTTCTTGATAACGGCGAACTTGATGTAATTCGTCAGGGTGTCAGAAAGACCACAGTTAATGATTTAAAAATCCAAAACGGTATTCTGGATGAAAATACAGTAAAAACATTTTACAAAGAATTTCAACAGGAAGAAGCTGTAAATAACAGAAGCAATGAAATTATAGGCGAATTCCTTTTTGGTTACAGGAGCAGCGGTTTCTGGGGCAGAAGAAGTCCGGGCTTGCTGGATTTTCTTTTTATGGTGCTGCGTTAACGGAGAATATATGAATTTTGATAAAGTTTCAAATATTGCATATTTAGGCCCTTCGGCCTCTTTTTCAGAGATGGCAAAAGATTTGTTCTGCGCCCGATACAATATCGAGGCTTATCCTACTCCTATGCAGACGATAAGACAGGTTATTGAATATGTGGAGGATAATCCCGATACTCTGGGTGTGCTTCCGGTTGAAAATTCTATCGAAGGCACGGTTAGAGAAACGCTTGATACGCTTATGCACAGTAAGAATCAAAATATAAAGATTCTTTCCCAGATAATTATGCCTATCAGACATTGTCTGCTTGCTCGCACGACTGAATTTTACAGCATTACAGGCGGTGTGATTTCACACCCTCAGGCACTTGCGCAGTGTCAAAACTTTATTCATAATGAACTTCCGAGAAATATCAATATAATCGAGACTACCAGCACTGCCGAGGCTGCAAGAAGCCTTGCCGGTTATAATCTTACCTACGCCGCAATCGGTAGTGAAAAAACAGCAGAAGTTTACAATCTAAATATATTAAAAGAAAATATTAATGATGATAAAAGTAATAAAACGAGATTTATTCTTATAGGTGATTTTGAAACAGAAAAAACCGGCAGAGACAGAACTTCAATAGCATTTGCAACAAATAACAAGCCCGGTGCTCTGATGGGAATTTTAAATGTGTTCTACCAGAATAACATAAATCTTTCCTATATTTCATCAAGACCTTCTAAACAAGAATTCGGAGATTATATATTCATCGTGAATTTTGACGGCCATATAAAATCAAAAAGAATTCTTGATACACTAAAAAAAGTTAAAGAAAAAACTACCTTTATGAAATTTCTAGGTTCTTATGAAAAAAATGTTTCTTGACGAATTTTTAAATCATAAGTTATAATAACTTATACGCCTTATTTATTTCTGTTCCTGAATATGGGAAGGAAATATATGTCAAATTCACTTGTACCCTATTCTTTTACCCCCGGAGCAAAAGCAAAAGCTCAGGAGGTAAATGCTAATTTTATCGCACTTGCTGAAAAAATTGAAGAAAATCGTGAATATACTAAAACCCAGATTGATGAAACTATAGAAAAAATTGAAGCCTCATCGTCAGAATCCGAAGCAAAAAAAGCTGACAAAAATCTCGGGAATACATCATTGATTTCAAACAGTATTCTGGAAGCTCCAAACGGGGTAGTTACAGCCTCCGAGAATATAATTACCGTAAAAGAAGGGCTTAAAGTCCTGATTCCTGACGGATTTAATGAAGACGGAACCCTTAAAAGTATTACTTATGAAGTTCCTGAAGATATAAATGTTACTGCTGTTAACAATTCATATGTAAACTGTATTTATGTAACTCCGGATGGTTGTGGATATGCTCAGGCGTATCTCGCATCTGCGGAAAAAAATTTTGATAAACGTGGCATAGTGTATGATATCTCAGAAAACAAGTCTTATTTGTATAATACGGATACCTCTGACTGGGAACCTATAAAGGCTGTTGTAGTTGCTCTTTATACTATTACCGATAATGTTGTTACTTTTAAAGAAATTGAAAAACCTGTACGTGTACTTTCATATGCCGATAGAAATGCAGTATTAAATTGGATGATGCCTTGTTATAAGAATGCTGTTTCAAAAGTATGGGGAAGTGGGTACGTCGCACCGAGTAGCGGTTGGGTTTATGTTTTTGCTACCGCGGAGGTGAATGCATATCAGTATATCGTATTAAATGGTGTTTACTATACTTTTAACTGGGTTAGATATGGAGATCAAGCATCTTCCTGTTGTATGGTTCCTGTTAAAAAAGGCGATTCTTATTCTGCTCAAGGTGCTTATTTTGGTACTACTTATGTTTACTTTATACCAATGCAAGGAGATATGTAATGTTTTATGTAATCAAAGATGAAAAATTGTATGAATTTGGCGATAATGTTAATCAGGCTTGGGATTATCCTGAAGATGCACAGGAGCTTACAGGGGTAACGCTTTCTGAATTTTATAGAAATATGGATAAATACAAAGTTCAAGATAGTAAACTTGTTGATGTTTCACAGACAGAGGAATATCTTGCAAGGTCTGTTCAAGAACAAAAATCTGTACGCAAACAGGAAATTCAGAATAAATTAACCGAACTTGACATAAAATGTATTAGAGCAATGAGAGAAGGTGGAAACGATGAAGACGGAACACCATTCATTGATAAATATCAAGCAGAAATAATTTCACTTCGAGAGGAATATAATTCTCTGTAAAACAGAAAAAGGGCTTTACTAAAAGCCCTTTTTTTATGCAAAATATTCAGCCATCATTTCTTGAATAAGGTTATTTATTTTAGCCGCACCTTTTTTAATTTTATCAGGCTGATGAAAACGTTCCAGGCAATGTGGAAAAGGTTCATTCAATTCTTCCGAAATTTTTCTGCTCATTAAAAGAGCTTTGTCTGCATAGGCACTTTTAAAATACCCCAAATCATTTATAAATTTTTCTTCAGGCATTTTCGCAATTTTTTTTGTAAGTTTTGCAATAAAACTAAATAATGGTAAATGTTCATCTGATGTAACCAGAGGTTCTCCGTTTAAATATAATGTAGGCATATCATTTTGATTTATTGAAAAATGGTCGATATTTATAAAATCCTTATGAAATGGATTGATAAAAAGTTTTCCTGTTGGTTTTGTAAGGTTAATGAAGTCAGATAATTCATATCCGTTTGCATCGTTTGTAAGCTGAACATTTAATATTCTGTCCTTAATAGGAAAAGATCCTTTAGATGTTTTTTCAATAATATAACTGGCATTTCTTATACCTGTAAAGTTTATTTCCATAATCATATTCCTTCCGCTAATGGGTATTAAAACATAAAGAAATAAAACATAAAGAAAAATTTATTTGTTATTTTGTAAAGAAATTTTGTTTCTGGTACAATTTTTTTACTAAAAAGGAGAAATTTATGGTAGATATAAGACAGGAATTTATAGAACAAGCTGCACACCTTGCCCGCGGTGCAGAAGTTTTGCCGGGCGGAATAGAAGAACTCGCTGTTAAATTACAGCACGCACATGATACTAAAACTCCGTTGAGAGTAAAATTAGGTATGGATCCGACAAGACCTGATTTACATCTCGGACATACTGTTGTTATGAGAAAGCTTAGAGAGTTTCAAAAACTCGGTCATCAGATAGTTCTTATTGTAGGCGGAGCTACCGCAATGGTAGGTGATCCGTCAGGAAAATCAGAGACCAGACCGGCTTTAACAAAAGAACAGGTTGATGAGAATGCGAAATCTTATTTTGAACAAATGTCAAAGGTTCTTGATGTATCAAAGGCAGAAGTTACAAATAACGCTGACTGGCTTCATAATATGAGCTTTGTTGATATGTTGAAACTTGCGTCGCAAATTACTGTTGCTCAGATGATGACACGTGATGATTTCGCAAAAAGATATGCTGAGGGAAAACCAATAGCAATTCACGAATTTTTCTATCCTCTTATGCAGGCATATGATTCCGTTGAGATTGATGCAGATATAGAACTGGGCGGTACCGACCAGAGGTTTAATACGCTTTTAGGTCGTCAGATTCAGGAAGCTTACGGCAAAAAATATCCTCAAATGGTATTTTTGCTTCCGCTTATAGAAGGTACAGACGGGCTTGTGAAAATGTCGAAAACATATCCTGAACATTGCATTTCACTTACTGACAGTGCAAAAGATATGTTTGGCAAATTGATGAGTATTCCGGATACTTTAATTGTAAAATATTACACACTTTTGACAGATGTATCTACTGATGAAATCAGAAAAATCGAAGAACAGTTGAATGATTCCTCTGTTAACCCTCGTGATATTAAAATGAAATTAGCGTTTATGATAACGGAGGAATACCACGGAAAAGACGGTGCACAGCATGCTCAGGATGAATTCATTAATGTTGTATCAAACAAGGGTATTCCGGATGATATCGAAGAAATTACAGGCATGAACGGCAAGGGTATTCTTGATGTACTTGTTGAACTCGGGTTTGTTCAAAGCAAAGGTGAAGCAAAACGTCTTATTCAAGGCGGCGGTGTAAAAATTAACGGCGAAAAAATTGCCGATATGGCTTATACACTAAAACTTGACGAAGATGTAGTATTACAGGCAGGAAAGAGAAAGTTTGCTAAACTTTTAAAGTAGGCATATATGTTTAAGGTACTAAAACGCGGTATAACTAAAGTCAAAGAAGATATTAAAGTTATATATGACAAAGACCCTGCCGCAGGGAATTTATTAGAAGTAATACTGTGTTATCCGGGTTTGCACGCTCTGATTGCATATCGTTTGGCACACAGGCTTTATAAGTGGCATATCCCGTTGATACCACGTGTAATATCATATCTTACAAGGATTATTACGGGTATTGAAATACACCCTGCCGCTAAAATCGGAAGAAGATTTTTTATCGACCATGGTGAAGGTGTTGTAATTGGTGCAACTACTGTAATCGGAGATGATGTATTAATATATCAGCAGGTAACTCTAGGCGGTACCGGCAAAGAACATGGTAAACGGCATCCGACGCTCGGACACGGCGTAATAGTAGGTGCCGGAGCTAAAGTCTTAGGGAATATTACTCTTGGAGATTATGTAAGGGTAGGGGCAGGTTCAGTTGTTGTTGAAGATGTTCCGGAATATTCTACAGTCGTAGGTGTGCCGGGGCGCGTTGTTCATAGAAAAATTAAAGATAAAAACGGAGTCCTTATGCACAATAGAATTCCTGATCCTGTCAAATGTGAACTTAATCGTTTAAAGTACGAAGTTCAGGATTTGCGAGAAGAAATGGAAAAAATAAAGCAGGGTTGATTATCCTGCTTTATTTTAGCATTATACTTTTTTCATGTTAAAATGACTTCATTGAAAGAGAGGTTTAAATAAAATGAAAGCTGTAGTATTTGATGAAGAATTGAAACTTGTAAATGATTACGTGAAGCCTGTACCTAAAAAAGGCGAGGCTCTTGTTCGAGTTACACTCGCCGGTATATGTAATACAGATTATGAAATAACAAAAGGTTATATGGGTTATAAAGGCATTCTCGGGCATGAGGCCGTCGGCATTGTTGAAGAAATTAACGACGAAGACCAATCTTTGCTTGGAAAACGTGTCGTTTCGGAGATAAGTTACGGCTGCAAAGAGCCTGATTGTCCGTATTGTGCAGAAAAACTTTATCGCCACTGTCCTGAACGTCATACTCTGGGAATCTGGCATAAAGACGGTGTTTTTGCAGAGTATTTTACTATGCCTCTGGAGGTTTTATTTGAAGTTCCTGATAATGTGACTGATGAGCAGGTTGTTTTTGTTGAACCGTTAGCCGCTGCATGTGAAATCACCGAACAATTGCATATTAAACCTTTTGAAAAGGTAGTTGTTCTGGGTGACGGCAAACTTGGCTTAATTACCGCATTGACTTTAAATGCTCAAAATTTTGATGTTACTCTTGTCGGGAAACATCAAAATAAACTTGATATTGCTAAAGCGCAGGGGGTAAAAACAGCATTGTTAAATGAATTTGCAATTGAGAAAAAATACGATGTTGTTGTTGAAGCTACCGGTTCTGTATCAGGATTTGAAACTTCTCTTGCTCTTACTAAACCTCGCGGCGTTCTTGTTTTGAAAAGTACTGTTGCAACAGGTAAAGAGCTTAATCTTGCGCCAATCGTTATTGATGAAATTACAGTACTCGGCTCCCGCTGCGGTCAGTTTGGTGCAGCTTTAAGACTTCTCGAAAAAAACAGAATCGACTTTTCTCCGCTGATTTCAGCAACATATCCGATTGATGATGCAATAAAAGCATTTGAGAAAAATAAAGAAAAGGATGTTTTAAAAGTTCTGCTCAAATTCTGATTATCAAGCCGCCTCATATTGGCGGCTTTTTTAATATTTGCGTAAAACGTTTGTTTAAATTATGATATTAGCATGGCTGTTGGAAGAAATATATCAAAAAAAATTAGCAGAATTTCGGTTTTAGATAAATATATCCTGAAACAGGTAATAGAAATGTTTTTAATGGGTGTTTGCGTTTTTACTTCTATTATCTTTGCTTCAGATACATTTATAACACTTATCAAACAGATTTCATTATTCGGTATTCCGTTTAAAGTTGCATTAATGATGATTGTGTTGAATCTTCCGCAAATTATCGTAATGACAATTCCAATGGGCGTTCTGCTTGCTACGGTTATGACGCTGAACGGATTAAGTTTAAAGTCTGAGATAACAGTAATGCGCGCATGCGGTATCGGTTTAAACAGAATAGCAAAGCCTATTTTTATATTTGCGATATCCATGTCAGTGTTTAGTTTTATAATTAACGAAACAGTAGTTCCTGTTATGATGAAACAATCAAAAGATCTGGCATTATGGTCTTTAGGTCAAAAAAATATCCCTGACGGAAAAGAAAATTTTGTTTTTAAAGAACTCAATGATGACGGGGTCTTAAAAAGACTGTTTTACGTCGGTTTTTGCGATAATAAAGTTCTACATAATATAACAGTGCTTGATACTTCAAAAGAAGGGACTATTCAGGTGCTTCAAGCAAGAGAAGGAAAAACAACACCTGCCGGATGGGATTTCCAGAAAGGTGCTGTTTACACTGTAGGACAAGAAGGTAAAGTCTTAAACACTACTTTATTTGAATCTTCAAATGTGAAATTTGGCCTTGATATGTCGAAAGAGTTAAACAAAAACGTTGCTAAAGAAATGAATTTTACTAAATTACTAAAATATATTTCAAAAAATATACATACATTGGACAAAGAACAGCGCAATGTTGTTGTAATTGAGCTATATGATAAACTGGCACTGCCGTTAACAACTATTGCACTTGTTCTTATAGGTGTTCCTCTGGCGATAACACCTCCGAGGGTACGTTATAACAGAGGTTTCTTGTTTAGTATTCTTATAATTTTTGCGTATTACCTGATAAGAGCACTTTCAATCTCATTCGGTGAGACCGGAACTCTGGCTCCGTTTCTTGCAGCATGGATGCCTAACATTGTGCTGACTATTATTGGTGTAATGCTTTATTATAAGAAAGTTTACACTATAGATTAATCAAATATGGTGCCTTCACCAGCTTCAACTCCGGGCAGGCAGACTCCAAACTGACAGTTTGAATTATATCCGGGAGTTTCGGTCGTATTATGTGCGGTTGGTTCATCTGTATTAAGCAGCATATCATGGTAAGGTGTAACGTATTCTGGGTTGAATGCGTCTGTCTTTTGCATATTTTTCAGGTTATTTGGAATATATTTATCATGAAGTGTTGGTTGATTTAGTGCGGAAGCCGTGCAGGCACCTCCGGTAATACTGCACGCTGCAAAAACCGGTGCAGAGATAACCGTTAACATTAATATAAGTAAAATCTTTTTCATAGTTTCAGCCTTTCGTTATTTCTCGTTTATCAGGATAAACGACAACTGACCTATTTTCATTGTCTGAAAGGCTAATCTTTTCTTTTTTTCTTTTTTAATTCTTTTTTTAAAACTTCATCGAAAGATACTATTGGCTTCATCTGGTAACCACAGTCATCAGATAATGCTCCGCCCATTGAGAAAAGTTCTTCCTGAGGGTAACGGCGGCATATTCCGGGGCGTGTTTTATGAATCCTGCAATGATGCGTTTCAGGGTCAAGATTTGTGCATTCAAAAACTAATCCGGTTTCGTCTTTATCTATTACTTTCAAATATGTGTAAAACCTGTGAAGATATTTAAGTTTTTCAAATTCTTTTTCATCTTGAATTACGTGTTTGTAATGCTTGACGTAGATCTTTGTACAGCATTTTCCGCAAGCTTTACATTTGCCCGTTCTGTAATATTTTCTGCCGAGAAGCTTTGATAAAATAAATTTTTTGATTTTAATAAATATTGATTCCATAATAAAAATGTAAACATTTGTAACGTTTTTATTTTATAACTCGCAAAAGAAATTCTTCAGGGTTATTTATAAAAGTACATAACACTACCGAATTATAAATACCATAACAATACTATAACATAACCAAAATAACCAACCTTGACCTCTTGATAATCAAAAATAAAGAGGTCTTTTTTTTTAGTAAAAAAAATGTTATTATAAATAAAAAGGAGAGTCTATATGTTACAGGACAGATATGGAAGATTAGGAATAGTTGCAGCATTAATTGTAATTGCTGTTATTTTAATTATGGCACCGGGTATGCAATCTAAGAAACAAACAGAGGAACAGCTTAATTTTACAAGTATGCCAAAAGAGAACGTTTCAAAAGAAAAAACTCCTGAGACTACTGTAAATACACCACAGCCGGTGTCGGTGAATGAGAAATTGGTCTCTCCTGAAGATCAAATGCTGGATGCATGGGGTATGGGGAAACGTGAAGATAAAGCACTTCAAGAACCTTTGCCTCAGGAAGAACTTAAACAAGAATCAAATGACTTACCAGCCGAACCTGTTCATATTGACGCAAAACCAGAACCAAAAGCCGAACATATTAAAACAGTGACAGATGCGTTGAGAACACCGGCCGGGCCTGCTAAAGCCATAATAAAACCGGCAGTACCGAATGCTAAACAAATAAAAGTGAACGGAAAATGCTTTGCTCCTCCTTTGATAGCAGCACCTATGGTGAAATCAGAGTGTAATAAAGTTAGCAACAGTTACGGAATTAACGCCTGTCCTAAGGCGGATGATGGTTTAGACGGCTGGGCCGGTGCTGTAAAAGTATGCGGCGGTGTTGATAAAATGCCTGATATGGATGATTTGCTTGCAATTGCAGCAGAGTTATACTCCAGAAGTACGATTAAGATTGAGGAAAGCGCGCGCAGTAACTACAAAGCTTATGGTAAATTCAGTCCGAATGCCATTGACTGTGATAAGTTTGAGATGAGAGGGTTTTCATATGATACTGCTATTGCTAAAGAATACGGATATCCGGAGCAGGCAGGGTTTTCTGTATGGGGTAAGACTGAAATCAATCCTAAATACGGTTTAGGTTTAACATATAACAGTTCTTCGGTTCAGTACAGTGCTTGCACGGACAGAAGTGCTCAAACGTACTATTCTGTTTGTCAGGTTGATTGTCAATAATAAATACATTATTTGTAGGAGTTGCTTTACAAGCAGATGAGTTATTCTGATTGTAGAGAAATATTACTGTACTTTTAAAACTTGGGGAAACGGGCATGCCTTTTATTTTTTGTATTACAAATTGTAACCAAAATTTAAGTTATGTTAATATGCCCGAAAACATGTCATTATCATGGTTTCGGCGAAAATTTAAAGGCAAGGTTTACACTTAATACAAAATAGTTGTCCGTATAAGGGAATAAGAGTACAATTATTATATGCTCATTTAGAGACATTTCTTGTAGAGGGTTAGATTATTTATGTTTGAAACTGTAAAAATGAATCTTTCGCGTATACAGGAAGAAATCGCACCTTATAAACCAAATATTATTGCAGTTACCAAATACTTTGGGCAGGATGCAATTATTGCAGCGTATCAAGCAGGGTTGAGAGATTTTGGTGAGTCACGTGCTGTAGAAGCAATTGAAAAAATTAATCAACTCCCGAAAGATGTAAGAGAAAACTCGCGCTTTCATTTCATTGGCCACTTACAAACCAATAAAGCCAGAAAAGTTGTTGAAAATTTTGATTATATTCATTCGATTGATAGTGTTAAACTGGCTGATGCTGTATCTCAGGCAGCTTTAGAATCAGGCAAAATTCAAAAGGTATTGCTTCAGCTCAATAATGCTAATGAAATCCAAAAGTTTGGATTTTCAAAAGAGGAACTCATCACATCTTTTGATGTAATCCGTAATATGAAAGGGTTGCACATTACAGGATTAATGAATATGGCTCCATTTGGTGCTTCTGATACGGAACTCAAAGATTTGTTCAACGATGTTGTTTCAACAAGAAATATATTGGAAGAAAAATTTAACTGCAAGCTTCCAGAGGTGTCGATGGGAATGAGTCAGGATTACAGGATTGCTGCACAGTGCGGTGCGACAATGCTAAGAATAGGAAGAAAGTTATTTAGTTAGTAAGATAAATTTAAATATACGGAGGAAAAACGGTGGCAGTAGTTACAGACAAAATTAAATCAGTAGTTGACTTTTTAGTAAAAGGTTTTGAGCCAAGAGAAACGATTTTCGATGAAATGGCTGATGAAATGAATGAAGAAGCTTATGAAGTTCAAGATAATCTTGCAATTGATCCTGCATATTCATTCCAGCCTAAACAAGATAAAACAAATGAATTAAAAGTTATTAATCATCCAAATTTCAGAGGTTATGAGGTTATGGTTATGGAACCTCGTTCATTTGATGATGCTGCCCAAATCGTTCAACACCTTAAAGATAGAAAGACACTCGTTCTTAACTTGCACCTGCTTGATAAAGAACAATCACAAAGAACTATTGATTTTGTTTGCGGTGCTGCTCACGCACTTAACGGCAAACCGCAAAAAGTAGGAGATTTAGTATTTGTATTTACTCCTAGCAACGTAACTCTGTCTGTAGATATTAAGACAAATCAAAATAAATTTAATGACTCATTGTGGAGAGCACCTTTACAATAAGTCATCATGGGATAAGAAGAAGAGGATAGTTTTATAAAGAGTCTGTAAGTGCAGACTCTTTTTTTACTTGAAAAATCTCTGGCAGTAGTTTATAATAAAAAATGTATACAAAAAGGAGGACGAAATGCAAAAGATAGATATAGCACGGATTTCGGGGGGGGGGGCAGCGTAGAACCCTCACAGGAAAAGGCTTTACGTTAGCAGAGGTTCTTATAACCATAGGAGTAATCGGAATAGTATCGGCAATGACGTTACCTGTATTAAATC
>ERZ779843.1360-NODE-1360-length-29365-cov-4.670556_pt1 | contig 29365 bp, 25 predicted proteins | sample MGYA00511560_ERZ779843 | MGnify/ENA primary metagenome ERZ779843 (study PRJEB29588, sample SAMEA2158062) | human gut metagenome | biome: human gut; feature: human-associated habitat; material: faeces | place: Denmark | collected 2008/2010 ... | reverse complement strand
ACATGAGGTCAACGGGGGACTGAAATTCCGGGTCGTCCTCGCGGGCTTCACTGGCATTTATCATTTCAAGCAGCGTCGTGAAGTTCTTTTCTTCCTCCGGGGCTTCGTACCAAATGTAGCCGATAAGGGCGCAGTAAAAGAGCCGTTCCGATTTTACCCAAAAATCCTCCCCGGCTTTTTCCCCGTCCCCTTTGGTGTTGGCAATCAAGGTATTTACCAGTTTCAAAATGTCTTTTTCGCTGCGGATATAGGCAAATGGATTGTAACGCATGGATTTCTTAAAATTTATCGCGTTCAGCACCTTTATCCGATACCCGCCGCGCTGTAAGAGCTTCCCACACTCGACTAAAACCGTACCTTTCGGGTCGGTTACAACGTAGCTTGAGTGCATCTGCATTAAGTTGGGCTTCACAAAAAATCTCGTCTTGCCGCTGCCGCTTCCCCCTATAACAAGGATATTTTTATTCCTTGCATACTTCGGCTGCTTCGGGCGGCTGTTCATGGTAAGCCGTTCCGTCTGCGTCAGCAGCACGTTATTCTGAAATACCGGGTCGGTGTAGGGCTTTATATCTTCGGCGTTGCCCCAACGGGCAGAACCGTATTCGATACCTTTTCGGTATTTCTTCGCGTTCTTACCTTTGAAGTACACCATAAGCCGGATAAGGACAGCCCCCACAATACCGATAAGCAAATCCATAGGGGCAAGGCTCGGAAGCGGGTTTGTAAAGGCAGCAGAAAAGCCGTCTGCAAGGGAAAGCACCTTGCCGGAAAGGTCAGTTCCCGGAGAGAGCCGCACCGCCTGTCCGATTTTGTCAAAGAGATAGACAAAGAGCAGATAGGGGGCATTTAGGATAAGCAGCTTTTTAAGTTCCGGCTTCATAGCGATACCTCCCTGTCCTTTTTCTTCACTTTGTCCCTCTGTGCGTTCAGAGCTGCCGCCTTGTCTTTTAGAGTGGAAAGCAGCTTGCGGATAGAGGGCTTTTTATCCCTGCCTAATTTCTTTGCGGTAAATTCCCGAAACGCTTCGGTCATAACGTCAATATCCTTGCCCCGAAAAGACACAAGATAGGTCGGCGGCTTGCCGTTCTCAATCTTCTTGACGTTGTAATCAAGCCCGTTTTTCCTTGCGATAGGGTCAAAGGCTTTGATATTCTGGTCGGTAATCTCAATGTTGGAAACCTTTTCTCCCGGCTTCATAAGCTGCCGCATAGTGATTTTCCCATGCGGGGCTTTGGTTATCTGCCCTTTGCCTTTGGCAAGCAGGGCTTTCATAGCCTTTTGCAGCACTTCGGCGGTCAGCTTAGATGTTTTGATTGCTAAAGATACGACTTTTTCGTTGACTTCATCTTGCATGAAATCCCTCCTTTCGTGGTTTTATTAGGGTGGTATGCCGCTTCGGGGCATAAAAATAAGGCGTACATTTTTCATGCCGCCTTTAGATACGCACCCGCAGCCCATTCAAATCCGAAGCCCTCACACCCACAAGATACCAGTTGTCCCCGTACTCCATGCGGGTCGGCTTCCATTTGCCGCGTACAAATACTTCAAAGCAATCCCCACAATGCAATCCTCCGTAGTAGTCGTTAAGGTCAAAGCGAATGTCGTAACGGTCTGCCGTTTCATCAAAAATCAAAGCTCCTGTTTTCTGTGCCATATTAAAATCCTCCTGTTTTTAATAGCCGCCGTACATATCGTGGTTGACAAGGGCGGTGTAATAGCTGTCAATGGTGTTGGGTGCGTTGAAAAGTACCGCTTTCAGATATTGCTTGATGTTGCGGATTTTCGTGGTGTTCTCTTTCATGCAGTCAAAGACAAATTCAATGTGGCTGCTGTTGAGTTTCATAAACTTTGCTTTGACAAGCTCTGCCGGATAATCGTCCCCGGCGATACGGATTGTCTTTCGTTTGGTGCAGACCGTTTCAAGGATAAGGGACACAATCTCGTCCAAGCGTTCCCTGTCAATGTTGGTATGCTTGATAAAATGCTCATACTCGATATTGTCCTTGATGATTTCCTCATACACACTGTATGCGTCTGCCGCTTCCGTTCCTTTCCGTTCCGGCTCTGCCGTTTCCTCCCTCAAAGGAGAGGGGTTAGGGGAAAGGATAGGAATGGAATGGTTATTTGATAAATCCGTATTTGATTTTTCTTTTTTTGATAAGTTAGTCTTTTGTATATCTTTATTTAATTGCATTGGATTTTCCGACGTCGGGTTATCCGGTGTCGGATTTTCCAATATCGGGTTATCCGCTGTTGGATTTTCCAATACCGGACAATCCAATGCCGGGGGCTGTGGCTGTTCGTAAATGGTGTACTCGATAGCGGTCATTTTGCCTTTCTCGTCGCGTCCCTGCCGCCTTGTGATATATCCGGCTTTTTCAAGCTCCCATACAGCGGTGCGGATAGCGTCGATACTTTCCCGGTTGATATAGGACAGTCCTGCAAGGGTATAGTCCCAATCCTCCGGCAAGGACAGCATTTGCGATAACAGCCCTTTTGCCTTTAGGGATAGCTCCTTATTGCGTAAGTGGTGGTTGCTCATAACCGTATAGCCCTTGTTGCGCTCCACTCTGAAAACTGCCATAGCGTGTCACTCCTTTTGCTGTGGATTTGTTACGCAGTAGAAAGGCGGTTTTGAGGGAAAAGGTATAAATCCCTTGCCGCACCAGAAACGCGCCCGCAAAGCCGCCTGTATCAATGCTTTTTCAGCCCCTACTGCGTAACAAAGGGCATGAAAAAAGCGGCGTTCCTGTTCTTCCTGTGTTGGAAGTGAGAAACGCCGCCTGTGCGGTGCAATATTCAATTTGTTGTGGTCTTATACTGATGTTCGCTGCTTTCTGTGGTTATCGCCGCAAGAGCTTAGAAGCATATCAAAGCCCTTTCCGTTAAAAGTAGTAAATGAGTAGTAAATTCAAGCTCTGTACTCGCGGAAATGCCCGTATTTCAAGCATTTTTGGGGATAATCAAATTATTTAGTAAAAATATACAAAATGAAGATCTGCAATTCTACAGATCATCAGACTGTCCGTAAGGTATCGGATAGACAGATGTCATTCCGGTAGAAATCAGTTTGCTGATAAGTCTTGCCATCTCCTCCGGCGTCTCCTTTTTGCCATGAGCCAGCCATGACTCGATCAGACCGGAGCAGCCGGAAACGAGAAAACTGCTGAAATATTCATAAGTTGGCAGAAAATCAGCTGAATGATGCGCAACCATCCATTCGTGTATGTATTGGTGTTCAAACAATTTCTTGATCTTGACAGAAAAAGAAATATCGCCGTTGGGACTCAGCAGTGCACAGCACAGATTAGAGTTTTGGTCAATGATCTGAAAAATTTCGACAAACAGCGGATAAGGAAAATCCGGAGTATGATCCGGGTGATAATTTTTGAAGACCTGCTCAAACTGTTCTAAAAGCTCCTGCTCGGTCTGCTCCAACATATCATAAATATCTTTGTAGTGCAGGTAAAAAGTGCCGCGGTTGATGTCAACAGACTCGCACAATTCTTTTACGGTGATATCCTTGATACTTTTTTTCAGCATAAGGGAGGTGAGTGCGTGTACAAGCAGATAGCGGGTACGCTTGATACGGCGGTCGGTTTTTGCTTCCATATATAATGTGAGATCCTTTCATATAAAATGTGATGTTATTGTCTGGTATTTTTTCTGGAGTTATGATTAAAAATTTATAATCCTAAAAATTTTCTGAAATAATCAACACGATGTACATAATATGTCAATTAACAAACAGTTTTGAAAAATATGTTTATTGAGTAAACCAGATGCCCTTATTATAATAATGCAATATAAAATAATCAACACAATGTTAAGTATAGTGAAATGAATCAGCGGTAAAACAACTGCTGTTTTGCTGCGTAAGAAAAATGATTCAGATGTAACATGAAAGAGGATGAATATGGAAGAAAAACAGGAAAAAGAAAAAGGGAATTTCTGGCTTACCGTCGCTTCCTTTATTGTAAATAAGCGGAAAGCAATCGAAATTCTGTTTGTTTTGGCAATGATTTACAGTGTTCTTTCTATTAATAAGGTGCAGGTCAATCAGGATATCACATCCTATCTGCCGGCAGACAGTGAAACGAGGATCGGGCTGTCACTGATGGAGGAGCAGTTCACAACTTATGGCAGTGCCAAAGTCATGGTCTCGAATATCACCTATGCGCAGGCGGAAGATCTGGTTGACGATCTGGAAAATATTGAGGGCGTGAAGCAGATTGAATTTGATGATTCTAAGGATCATTTTACAGGTGCGGATGCGCTGTTTAGTGTGACGTTTGACGGAACGGAGGATGAACAGATCAGCAAAGATGCGCTTGAGGAAGTAAAAGAGACACTGGATGGTTATGATGTCTATGTTTCGTCCTCTGTCGGTGAGGAGGAGCGCAGTGCAGAGTCACTTTCGCAGGATATGAATATTATTCTTGTGCTGGCGGTTGTCATCATTGTTGCGGTGTTGATGCTCTCCACAAAAGCATATCTGCAGATCCCGGTATTACTGATCACATTTGGCGTGGCAGCTGTTTTAAACATGGGTACAAACTACTGGTTTGGAACGATCTCCTCTGTCACAAATTCCATTGCTGTCGTGCTTCAGCTGGCACTGGCAATCGACTATGCCATTATTTTGTGTGACCGTTTCATGGAAGAACATGAGACGCTGGATGCAGAGGAAGCGGTGAAAGTGGCACTCTCCAAGGCGATCCCGGAGATCAGCTCGTCCTCCCTTACCACGATTTCCGGCATGGTTGCGATGATGTTTATGCAGTTCCGGCTGGGCTACGATATGGGTATCATTCTGGTAAAAGCGATCATACTCAGCCTGATTTCCGTTTTCTTCCTAATGCCGGGCGTGCTTTTGATTTTTGCAAAAGGAATTGATAAAACCCATCACAAATGCTATGTACCAAAAATTACATTTGTAGGTAAATTTGCAAATCTGACCAAATACATCATTCCGCCGGTTTTTATCGTGTTTCTGGTATTTGCATTTTGGGAATCTAATCACTGCCAGTATATATATGATACGAATTCCATTGTCAGTGCGAAAAAGAGTGAATCGAAAATTGCAAGTGAAAAAATTGAGAATACCTTTGGTGCCAGCAATCAGCTGGTTGTCATGGTTCCAAATGGGGATTATGATTCCGAGAAAAAGGTGTTGGGAAAAATTGAAAAACTGGATTATGTAAACTCGGCATTGGGACTTGCAAATGTGGCGATCAATGATGATTATATGCTGACGGATAAGCTGAACCCAAGACAGTTTGCAGAGTTGACGGATCTGGATGTAGAAGTTGTACAGATTTTGTATACAGCATATGCATACAATGAGGAGCAGTATGGTCCGGTATTTACAGGCATTGATGATTATGAGGTGCCGATCATTGATATGTTCCTGTTCCTGTATGACCAGTATCAGGAAGGATATGTGACATTAGATGCAGATCTTGACGATCAGCTTACGTCCTTATATGACACGCTGCATGATGCGCAATTACAGCTGCAGGGAGATGACTATTCCAGATTTGTATTAGATCTGTCACTTCCGGCGGAAGGGCAGGAAACCTACGATGCGATGGATGAGATCCGGGGTATTGCGGCGAAATATTTCGGAAAAGACAATGTCATTCTGGTAGGAAACTCCACGAGTGACCATGATCTGGAATCTTCCTTTGCATCGGATAATATCGTGATCAGCGTATTGACCGCACTATTTGTTATGATCATCCTGTTTTTCACGTTCCAGTCAGCAGGGCTTCCGGTGCTTCTGGTGCTCACCATACAGGGAAGTATCTGGATCAACTTTGCAGTTCCGGCAATGAGAGGACAGACAATATTCTTTATTGCGTACCTGATCGTGTCTGCAATTCAGATGGGTGCAACGATCGACTATGCAATCGTTATTTCCAGCAGATACATGGATCTGAAACAGAGAATGCCGATCAAAGATGCGATTACTGAATCTTTAAATCAGGCATTTCCAACTATTTTTACTTCCGGAACGATTTTGACCTGTGCAGGATTTTTGATCGGTGAGATCGCATCCGATCCGACGGTTGCCTCCATTGGTGTGGCTTTGGGACGCGGTACGTTAATATCCATTATTCTGGTTCTTTTTGTGCTACCGCAGATCCTGCTGTTTGGTGATTTTATCATTGAGAAGACAGCCCTTGCCATGAATATTTCACGTCCTCAGAAGGAGGTTGTCGGCAGAGTGAGGGTGACCGGACATGTAAAAGGTTATGTACAGGGAGAGATTGATGCAGATGTTTCCGGTGTATTCCAGGGACAGATGAAAGTGTCGTTAGATTCGCACATACCGGGCAGACATGGAGAAGTCACACATGACGATACACAAAATCCAATGCTGCCGGGAATGACGCAGGATGAAAATGTGGCTGCAGAATCAGAGACAGCCGCAAAGGAAGAGCAGGAGGAGAAAAAGTCATGAAAAAGATGAGAATGAAAGTACTTGCCCTGTGTTTTTCCATGACACTGACCGTTTCTGCTCTGGCAGGAAACGGACGGTTGACCATACAGGCTGCCACCTCACAGGAAAGCAGTGGTACAAAAGAAACTACAGAAAAAGACAGCACAACCAGTGCGGATACGGCAGAAAATAAAAATCAGATCATCAAAATTGCCGATGAAAAGGCATTTGAAGAATTTTTACAGAACTGTCAGTATGACAGCTGGAGTGTTGGAAAAACGGTAAAACTTACCCATAATATTGATCTTTCGAAGGTTGATTTCAATGGTGTTGCATATTTCTCTGGGGATTTTGAGGGCGGCGGTCACACGATCAGTAATGTGAAGCTGCAGGTAAAAGGCTCGGATCACGGATTTTTCCGTTATCTGGGTAAAAGCGCAGTTGTGAATGATCTGAAGATCTCCGGTAAGATCACTTCAGAGGGAAGCTGTAAAAATATTGGCGGAATTGCCGGTGTGAACTATGGTACGATCGGGAACTGTTCCTTTGAAGGAACTGTCAATGGAAAAACAGCAGTCGGAGCGATCGCAGGGATCAACAAACCGACCGGAAAAATTGTAAACTGCAGGAGCAATGCAACAGTGACAGCCACCAATCAGACCGGAGGAATCGTTGGAAATAACGAAGGACTTGTGTCAGAGTGTACATCGGAGTGCAGCATCAATACAGATGAGCTGAAAACCACGATGGATATTGGAGGCGTTGACATTGGTACATTAAATCTCACAGGGCGTGTAATAGACCGGAATGATATTGGCGGAATTGTGGGTGTTTCGACTGGAATTGTCAGTGAATGCATCAATCAGGGAAAAATCGGTTTTGCACACACGGGTTATAACGTGGGTGGAATTGCCGGACGCCAGAGTGGAAAAGTCATCGACTGCCACAATGAAGGGGAAATCTACGGACGAAAAGATGTAGGAGGAATTGTCGGTCAGGCGGAGCCGTATATAGAATCGGAGTATCTGGATGATAAGGTAAATCAGGTGCAGGATTCGGTCAGTTCCATCAACACGACCTTAAGCAACATTGCTTCGACCATGAGTGATACCTCCACAGCGGCAAAGACCTATGTGGACAATCTGTCGGAGCAGTACGATAATTCTTCGAAAACTTTGTCGGAATCTCTGGGTTCCCTCTCAGATTCCATCGGGGAATCAAACCCGGAAGCGCAGCAGTACATGAATAATATTCATAATTCTCTGGATAAAATAGATAGTATCCAGGGAAACAATCATATTTTAAACAAAGAACAGGCAGAGGCGGTTTCAAAAGAATGGCAGAATATCAACAGTAATCTGTCCAACATTCGTGGAACAATCTCCGATTCCAATAAAACGGCAGAAGATTTTGTGGATGATATTTCCAATCAGATAAAAGAGAAAGATACGAACGGCGATATTGATAAGCTGACGAACACAGTGGATGATGGAATCCAGTCTGTCACAAATGATGTGCAGAAGATCAGTAAGCAGATCAAAAGCATTCAGAATACGGTTGGAGATACGCTTTCTGTGGTGACAGGAGATGAGGAGTATATGGAAGATATCTCGTCCGCAGCCAGTGCAAAAGATACAGATGGTGTTGTTTCAGGAAGTGTAAACCGCGGAATGGTCAATGGCGATCTCAATGTGGGTGGAATTGTCGGAACGATGAACATTGAATATGATCTCGATCCGGAGTTTGATCCTGATCTTACAGATTCTACGGACATTACACTCCGTTCTACCGTGAATAATGTTGTCATCCGCTGTAGCAACTATGGGGAAGTGACTTCAAAGAAAAACAGTGTCGGTGGTATTACCGGATTAGAAGAACTTGGTCTGGTCTATGGAAGTGAAAGTTATGGCTCTGTGAAATCTGATACCGGGGATTATGCCGGAGGCATTGCAGGAAACAGTGTCAGTGCAATCGCCAACAGTTACAGTCTCTGTAATATAAATGCAAAGGATTATGTCGGAGGCATTGTCGGAAGCGGATATACCGTGAAAAACTGTGTTTCTGCATCTACGATCACAAGTGATGGGGAAGGTCTGGGAAGCATCGCAGGAACTGTGTCTGAAGAGGGCGAGGTAAAAGGTAACATTTTTGTGGGCGATGACCTTGATGGAATTGACAACATCAACTATGCTGGGATTGCAGATGAAAAAAGTTATGAAGAGGTCATGAAACTTGAGAATATTCCGGAAGGATTCCATAAAGTGAAGATAACTTTCCGGGCAGAAGATAATGTGGATATTGTAAAGACAATCGCATATAATGGAAGCTTCAGTGAATCTGATCTTCCACAGATTCCGGAAAAAGATGGTTACTATGCAGTCTGGCCGGAGGATCTGGTTGGAAAACCAATGACGGAAAATAAAACGGTGGAGGCAGAGTACAGCCGTTGGACAGAGAGTATCGTGGGATCGGAAGTGATAAACGGCGCAAAAACAGAAGATACAGCTAGTGAAAGTTCCGATACAGAAAATGAAAAAGCAGTTTTTCTTCTGGAAGGGAAATTCTATGATGACACTTCCATCCAGATGGCAGAGTGTGACACAGATCTGCCGGACGGAGATGTCGTGTATGCTTACAACTGGAGTCTTGAACATTTGCATGACAAAAAGTATGATACAGTAAAAGCACATTTTTATGTGCCGGACACTTCAGGAAAAAATGAGATCTGGTACAGAGAAACAGGCAGTGATGCATGGACATTGGCAGAAACCACAGAGGACGGCAGTTACCTTGTGGCAGACATTCCATATGAGGCAGCGTTTGCACTGGTACATACGGCGGCAGATCACACCTTGTATTATGCCGGCGGCGGTGCAGCGGTTGTATTGCTTTTGATCGTACTGATCATAAGAAAACGCCGGAAGCGTACACAGAAAAATAAAATGATTTTGTAACACAGAGAGGCAGCTATGATATTTGAGACACATGCACATTATGATGATGAAAGTTTTAACGATGACCGTGAAGCATTGATCCGTTCCCTGCCGGAAAAAGGGATCGGCAGGATCATCAATGTTGGGGCTTCGATAGAGACAACAAAGACAACTCTGGAACTTGCCGCAAAATATGATTACATTTATGCAGCGGTGGGCGTACATCCAAGTGACATCAGCGGGTTGAATGAAGAGACATTTGCCTGGTTAAAAGAGCAGGCATCTCTTCCAAAGACCGTTGCGATCGGTGAGATCGGACTGGATTATTACTGGGATAAAGAGCCAGAGGTGCAGAACGCACAGCGTTACTGGTTCAGACGGCAGATGGAACTTGCCAGGGAAACCAACCTTCCGGTAATCATCCATTCCAGAGATGCAGCAGCCGATACTATGGAAGTGATGAAAGAGGTTCACGCAGAGGAGATACCGGGTGTCATCCATTGCTATTCCTATTCTAGAGAGATGGCACAGGAATTTATCAAAATGGGTTACTACATCGGTGTCGGTGGCGTTGTCACATTCAAAAACGCAAAAAAACTGAAAGAGACAGTGGAAGCAATCCCATTGGAGCGCATTTTACTTGAGACGGACTGTCCTTACATGGCACCGGAACCGCACCGCGGCACGAGAAACGATTCTTCCAATATTCCGTTTGTGATCGCAAAAATCGCAGAATTAAAAGGAATCACAGAGGAGGAGGTCGAGCGTGTGACGGAGGAGAATGCGGGAAGGTTATTCACAAAAGTATCTTAACTCCACAGCATCCTTCCAGAAGCGTTTCGGAATATTCTGTGCCTGTAATTCGGGGTTAGTACGTGCTTCAATCGCAATGCTGTCGAAAAAGGCCAGCCACAGTTTCTGGAATCTTGCTTCATTTTCAGAATAGTTCTGAAGAAGTTCGGTATTGATGTCCGAAGCATCTACAAGCATATAATTCTTTCCGGCGCGGTGGACTGCCGCAAGCTGGTGGGTTTCATCGTAAATCATAAAATTTTCCTGCGGAAAACGATCCGTAAAATGCTCTGCTAAAATTGGCAGGGCATTATTTTTGGGATGGATCGTGGAAAACAGAATACCGTTCTGCAGTTCCGAAAAGCGCAGAAAACCTTTCAGGTGGTGGGCTTCGGAGACTGTGGCTCTGGACAATTCAAAGACACGGTAAATATAAGGATTACTCAGTGAATCCAATACACGGGCACCCTTTGGTGAATAAAGTGCGGCAACGATCGTCTGATACACGGCGTTCGCTTTGTCCATCTTCTTCTTGCCGGAAAGATCAATGGATAAAATAGCAGTAAGGATTGTCTCGTAAAAATCGTGTCCAAGCTTCCGGTTTAGCGTAGAAACAACTTTTCCGGCATTTTCAGAGGATGGTGCGACGGTGTGGTAGTCGCAAAACAGCTCGTAATTATCCGGCTGGCCGGATACCAGATAAATATCAGCGTGGGAGCATCTTTCCTGAATCTTTAATTCCCAGGCATCGTATACGCCGGTCAATATTCCGTTTGGTGTGTTTTCACAGATAAATACATGCATAATGTCTCCTGTCTTGAGAAAAATATTCAGGGAAATAAAAGTTTTACATTTATCTACGACAGCGGAAGCGGCTCCGTGGATAAGCCGGTATCGAACAGGCTCAATTGTTGATAACCGCTCTCACGGATCTCACGTGGTATCTGTGTCTTATCGCCCATCAGATTGCGGCAGATATAATCTTCTTCCAGCTTCGTGCGGTACATCATCCTGCCGGAGCAGGTGATAAAATAAAGAGCGCGTTTCAACACAACACCTATCTTCTTGAGATCAGCAAAATCGAGGGTGCTGTGGCGTCTTGCTTTTACAATGCGGCTGGCAGATTTATAGCCAATACCTGGGACACGGAGCAGTGTATCATAGTCTGCACGGTTGATCTCGACCGGGAAATATTCCAGATGCCGGATCGCCCAGTCACACTTGGGGTCGAGAAAAATGTTAAAGTCCGGCCGCTCCGGACTTAAAAGCTCGTCGGCTTTAAACTTATAATAGCGGAGCAGCCAGTCTGCCTGATACAGACGATGTTCCCGCAGGAGCGGCGGACCGCCGGGCAGTGCAGGAAGATTGCTGTTGTGGGTGACATTCACAAAGGCAGAATAGAACACTCTCTTTAAATCAAATTTCTGATACAGATTCTCGGCAATGCTCACAATCTGGTAATCGTTTTCCGGGGTTGCGCCGATGATCATCTGTGTGCTCTGTCCTGCGGGTACGAACTTCGGGGCATGCCGGTAAAGAGCAACTTCATTCTTATTTTCCGTAATACTGTTCTGAACCATGCGCATTGGCTTCAGGATAGTATTTCTCGACTTGCAGGGCGCAAGCTTTTTCAGGCTGTCTGCGGTAGGCAGTTCCAGATTAATACTCATGCGGTCAGCCAGAAACCCAGTTTTTTCAATCAGCAGAGGATCAGCGCCGGGAATCGCTTTCACATGGATGTAACCGTTAAAATGGTGCGCTGTGCGCAATTTATAAAGGGTCTGGTATAAAAGTTCCATCGTATAGTTGGGGCTTACCATAATGCCAGAACTTAAAAAAAGACCTTCAATATAATTCCGCCGGTAAAATTCCATCGTCAGTTCGCAGACTTCCTCCGGGGTAAAGGCAGCCCGCCGGACATCGGAGTTACAATTATTCTGGCAGTAAGAGCAGTTAAAAATACATTCGTTTGTAAATAAAATCTTGAGAAGGGAAACACACCGTCCATCTGCGGAAAAAGTATGACAGATCCCACAGGAAATAGAGTTGCCAAGGCCGATGCCGTCACCACCGCGGTCCACACCGCTTGACGTGCAGGCGACATCGTATTTTGCAGCGTCTGAGAGAATCGTAAGTTTTTCCATCAGTGACATATTTTGCTGGATTTTCATCTGGATGTGATCTCCTCCAATCAAAAAAATAAAATAGAACATATGTTCTGTGAAATGAGAATACCACATCCGGAAAAAGAATGCAAGAGAAAAAGACTGCCAATTTCTGGACAAAGCCAGGTGGAGAGCGGAGTGACATTGCTTCTCACCGGAGACGGAAATCTGGATGATCTGTTTTCACACATTGGCTGATGAAACTAATCTTCTAAGCTCGCAGTTTCCGAGCAGCTGATCCCAGAAATGTTCAAGAGGAATCTCTTCATACTGGCAGATCAGGCTGCAGTCTAAGGCTCCATGGGCAACGATCAGTACATTTTTTCCGGAAACAAATTCCGGCGTTAAAACATCGTGGATAAAAGAGCCGCTGCGGGCATACAAATGCTCAAGACTTTCCGCACCATCTACAGCATGATAATGGACAGGATCATGGAACAACGTGTATACCGGACATTCCGGTTTCTGTGTGACATGTTCTGTTCCTTCATACATGCCAAATCCCATCTCGCGGAGACGGTCGTCCGTCAGGATCGGCGTGCCGCTCCCTTCCAGAAAAATTTCAGCAGTCTCCTGCGCACGCTGTAAGGGAGAACAATAGCAGATATCAAATCGCAGATCTCCATACTTTTTCCGCGCGTCTCTCGCCATCTGGCGACCTTCTTCGTTCAAAGGAATATCTTCGCTTCCCTGCAGGCGGTGGACTGCATTCCAGTCAGTTTTTCCGTGTCTCATGATATATAACATAATAAACAATATCCTTTCCTCTTATAGTAGTAAAAATCTTAAACGCATTGCGGGCTCAATTCCCGGTGCGATTGAATTATATCCTATATTTTGTTAAAATGAAACCCTGATCAGAAAACAGCACCGGCACAACGCAGGAAATTGCATGACAGCTATTAATTTTACAGGAAAACTACCGATATATGAGTTAGAAAAATAAGTGTTCCGGCATTTGCAGAGATCCGGACCGCAACCATGGAAGAACACAGGCTTATGCACACGGAGGTGTAGAACAATGGCAATAGAGGCTATGAAAGGGGCAGGAATGTCCTACGCGGGAAGTTCATCCGCATCAGATGTAAAAGCAGAGAGTCAGGCAAAAGTGGAAACTGCATCCAACGCAGCAGCTTCTGACGATCTCATGAAGAAAACCATTCAGATCGACACGAAAGAGACTGACAAAAACGGCAAAGACGGAAACCGGGATGACAGTCAGGCAAAGCAGACGATCTCCGAGAATTCCCAGATCAGGAAAGCAGTTGACGAGATCAATAAGAAGGCGCACAATTCCGAGGCAGTCTTCGGAATCCATGAAGCAACCAACCGTGTCACCATCAAGATCGTTGACAAAGACACGAAGAAAGTCCTGAAAGAATATCCGCCGGAGAAAACTCTGGACATGATCGCAAAAGTCTGGGAGATGGCAGGATTATTAGTGGATAAGAAACTGTAGATCACTGTCCAAAAGACAGGAACAGCAATAGACAAGTGACAGATGCAAACAGAAAATGATATAAATAAGTTACAAAACTGAAAGGAGCAGGATTATGCCAATCAGAATCACAGGTTTGAACTCAGGATTAGATACCGAAGCGATTATCTCTGCATTAGTATCTTCTTACAGTTACAAGACCAATAAATACAAAAAAGCACAGACCAAGCTCTCTTGGAAACAGGACGCATGGAAGACTTTAAACACAAAAGTTTACAGCTTCTATACAAGCTTGGACAGTCTGCGTTTCTCTAAAAACTACAATTTGAAATCAACCAAAGTATCTGATTCCACAAAAGCGACGGTTACAGCCAGCAGCTCTGCACCAAACGGTACCCAGAAGCTCAACATCCTTAAGGTGGCACAGGCAGGATACTTGACCGGTGGTAAATTAGATGACAGCACTACAACCGGAACCACACTCGCTGAGTTGGGCTACACAGGTGGAAACGGTACGATCACCTTGACAAAAGGTGATGGCACAAAGAAGACTATCGAAGTCAGCCAGGGCACTACGGTCAACAGCTTTATCAATTCTTTGAAAGAAGCCGGCGTGAATGCAAGCTATGATGATATCAACAAACGTATCTTCGTGAGCTCCAAAGATACCGGTAAGGACAATGACTTTACATTGACCGGTGGCAATGTGGATGGGGCGAATGCGTTGACGAAACTGGGATTGAATGTAAAATCAGATGCAACAGACGCAACCTATAAAACCTACATGCAGTATTATGGTGATGGAACGCAGTCAGGTATCACAGCAAAAGTAAATGAAGCGATCAAAGCCTATCAGGATGCCCAGACCGCATATAAGACAGCTGATGCCAAGAACAGCAACATAAGCGCAGGCTATGGTTATGCATCTGCGTATGCGGCAATGAAAGATGCATTTGCAAAGAGCGGATTAAGTGAGGCAGAGCAGGATCAGATGGTGAAGCTGGTGCAGATGTCCGCAACGGATCGCGCACAGTCTGTCATGGACAGCAATGGCAATATTTATAAGACTGAAAAGACAAATGATGATGGAAGCGTCATTTATTCTTATACAGATGCAAGTGGGAATAAAAGCTACATCCAGAGTGAGACAACTGATTCTGCAACAAAATACTATACTGCTACAGCAAGTGAAGTAAAATACAACAAGATCACTGCATCAGATGGCAATGAGTACAGTGAAGATGAAAACGGACTTTATGTAGATAAAGACGGAAAAAAATATTTTGTGGATGGCAGCAATTTAGTTGAGACGACCGGAACAAAAGTCAGCGGCGGCTGGGAAAAGACAGCTGATGGGAAAACGGTCGCTTTTGAAGCCAGCAAAAAAGAAGAGGTGACAAAGACCGTTTATACAAAGGGCTCTAACGAGTTGAGCAACGCAAAATCTGGAACGACCGCTTATACAGATCTGGCAAAAAAGGCACAGGATGAAATGAAATTGTCAGACGAAGATATGAGTTCATATCTCTCTACATTGGCAACGAATGTCGGCACAGTGAATACTTATGAAAATACTGCTGATACCACTTTAGAGGATAGTAATGAGTATTCCAGAAAGAGCATTATCGATAAAGTACATAAGGCTTATACCGATAATGCGGCACAGGGCGTAACAGACCTTACCAATACATTTGCCGCTGCTATCGCTACCAACAAAACGACAATGAATACCAGCCAGAAGACCATGGATAATAATCAGGTGCTCGCTGATATTGCCGCAATGGAAGACGGTACAGAAAAAGATGCTGCGCTTGCTTCATTTGTAAAACAGGTACAGTCAGCACACGACATTGCAAATAACACAAGTATTGAATACAATACAGATGCCAAGAAAATCGATGGCTGTGATGCAGAGATTACATTAAATGGTATCCAATATACAGGAAGTACCAACAACTTTTCTGTCAATGGATTAAACATTACGGCACAGGTTGTAACTGGTGATGGAGATGCGAATGCGATCAGTATCACAACATCTACTGACACGCAGGGAATCTATGATAAGATCAAGGACTTCCTGTCACAGTACAACAGCCTGATCAATGAGATCACATCCCTGTACAATGCAGATTCTGCAAAAGGTTATGAGCCGCTGACAGATGATGAAAAAGATGCAATGTCTGATACAGAAGTAGAAAAGTGGGAGCAGAAGATCAAAGATTCTTTGCTGAGACGTGACGATAATCTGGAAAGCCTTATGAGCGCCATGACTTCTGCAATGAGCGGTGCGGTTGAGGTAAACGGCAAGAAAATGTATTTGTCCAATTTTGGAATCAAAACATTAGGATATCTGAATGCACCGGCAAATCAGCAGAATGCTTATCATATTGATGGCGATGAAGATGATGCTAATTCTTCCGGTAATGCAGATAAGCTGATGACTGCAATCACCAATGATCCGGATACAGTGATCAATTTCATGCAGGGACTAGCAGAAAATCTATATGATTCTATCCATAAAAAAATGCAGACATCATCATTAAGCAGTATTTATACGGTTTATAATGATAAAGAGATGGCATCAGAGTATAGTGATTATACAAGTATTATTAAAAAGTGGGAAGAAAAATTACAGGACAAAGAAGATTATTATTATAAAAAGTTCTCTTCTATGGAGACGGCACTTTCTAAACTGAACAGCCAGACATCATCATTAAGTGGTTTATTTGGCGGTTGATATTTGGTATAATGGGAAATAGAAATACTTAGAATTATAAGCTAAAAAGCAGAGTGGATAGAATATATCTGCTCTGCTTAATACACAATAAAGACCAGGAGGGTATTATGTTAGCGAATCAGGGATATGCAGCGTATGCTAACAACAAAATCATGACAGCGTCACCGGCGGAGCTGACACTGATGCTGTATGAGGGTGCAATTAAGTTTGCGAATCTTGCAATAACAGCAATAGAAGAAAAGAACATTGAAAAAGCACATATTAACATTGTTAAAGTGGAACATATTATAGAGGAATTTCAAGCAACTTTAAATCACAAATATCCAGTTGCTAAAGACTTTGACGAGGTATATTCGTATCTGATGAATCGGCTTCGTGAAGCTAATATGAAAAAAGACAAAGAGATTATGGAAGAAGTGTTAAAACATCTGCGTACCATGCGCGACACCTGGAAAGAAGTGATGCGTACCGGCAGAACACATTAATTGGAGAATGGTGCTATGGCAGACAACCAGTATATTACAATCATGCTACAAAGCCTTCACAAGAAAGAGAAGGTTTTAAACAGCATCATACAGATCAATAAGCGTCAGAAAGAAGAACTAGAAAATCCTTCTTTAGATCCGGACGACTTTGATAAGACGGTAGAAGAAAAGTCAGAACTCATAGAACAATTAGAACTGCTGGATAACGGCTTTGAGAAACTGTATGAAAAAGTACGTGAAGAACTGCAGACGAATAAGGAAATTTATAAGGATGAGATTCTTAAGATGCAAGGCTGTATACGCACGTTAACAGACAGAAGCATGGAAATTCAGGCACAGGAAGCCAGAAATAAGCAGTTGATGGAGCAGAAGTTCGCAAGTGTGAAGAAACAGGTAAAAGAAATCCGTTCCAGCCAGAAAGTTGTGAACCAATACTACAAGAATATGATGAAGAAGGGCTATGTGGAACCGCATTTTCTTGACAATAAAAAATAATTGATAGAAAAAAAGAAAAAAATCTTTTTTTACTATAAAGTATTGGAGGGAATCTCCGATATATAAGTCAAGTAAAGAAAATTACTTGCAGGTGAAAGTTCAAACAGAGCGTACGGCTGGGAGGATGGAAACCTAATACAACAAAAAACAAGTACATAAAGTACAGATGCAGCATGGAAGCTGCATTATATTCAAGGAGGAAAATAATATGGTAGTACAGCACAATATGACCGCAGCTAATGCGAACAGAATGTTAGGAATTACAACTGGCGCACAGGCAAAATCTTCAGAGAAGTTATCTTCTGGTTACAAAATCAACCGTGCAGCAGATGATGCAGCAGGATTAACAATTTCTGAGAAGATGAGAAGTCAGGTTCGTGGATTAAATAAAGCATCTGACAATGCAGAAGATGGTGTATCTTTAATTCAGGTAGCTGAAGGTGCTTTAGGTGAAACTCATTCTATCTTACAGAGAATGAATGAATTGGCAACACAGGCAGCAAACGATACTAATACAACAGCAGATCGTACAGCAATCCAGAAAGAGGTTGATCAGTTAGCATCTGAAATCAGCAGAATCCGTTCTACAACACAGTTCAATACAATGAACTTATTAGATGGTAAATTTGCAACTAAAAATTTACAGGTTGGATCATTATGTGGACAGAAGATTACAGTCAGCATTGATAATATGAGTGCTACAGCACTTGGCGTTGATGCGTTGAAAGTAACATCTTTCGCTAATGCAGGAGCTGCAATGAAGAGTGTTCAGAGCGCAATTAGTATGGTATCTGAACAGCGTTCTTATTTAGGTGCATTGCAGAACAGACTTGAGCATACAGTTGCAAATCTGGATAATATTTCTGAAAATACTCAGTCAGCAGAATCTCGTATCCGTGATACAGATATGGCAGAAGAGATGGTTACTTACAGCAAGAATAATATTCTTGCACAGGCAGGACAGTCTATGCTTGCACAGGCTAACCAGTCTACACAGGGTGTATTATCTCTGTTACAGTAATTATATGCAATTTAAAAGCCGGCAGTTTATACTGCCGGTTTTTTTCGTAAAGGGAAAAGAATGAAATTAGAGAATAGATATACAAAAAAGCAGATGCTAGAGGATACCAATGCATGTATTTTGAAATTATATGAAAATGAAAGCAAAAGAGCAATGGAACAGGTCTTAGTTTTATTGGAACAGTTTCAGGCAATGATTGAAAATTGTAATGAGGATGGCAACTTAAGCGAAAAAAGAAAGGGACTTTCTTTTTTGCATGAGCTTTTAGAACAATATAAATATGGGGATATATTAGCAATTGCAGATTGTTTACAAAAAAATGCAAAACAGTTTATAGAAGAATATTACGAGATAAATCAGAAGGAGAATAGTGGCCTAAGGCATGAATATATTTGAGAATAATATAACAATTTTAGAAAAAAAATATCCTGAAATTGCTCGAAAGATAAAAGAGATAAATATGGAGTCTACTACAGATCAGGTTCGGATTCAAAAGGCGGAAGATGGAGAGAAAGTAATAGAATTATATTGTCGAAAACATTGGTGGAGATTAAACAGTAAAATATCCCCGAAAAATGCAGCCGCTCAATATGCAGAGAGATATGAGATACGAATGTATGGGGTATATTTTGTATATGGAATTGCGGATGGGAAAAGTATTCGTCACTTATCAGAAAAATGTGATGATACAAATGTTATGGTTGTCTGGGAGCCAAATGTAGAAATACTGGCTGTAGCACTGCACAATTTCGATTTTGAAGATTTAATCGCAAATGATAATATTATATTATGTGTTCCAGAAGCTGAAGATAATATTGATGATATTTTACAGAAAGTTGTAAGCTACTCAAATATGAAATTGATTGAGTTTTGTATCCTTCCAAATTATGATGTGATATATACAAGGCAATGCGAGAAGTTTATGCAGAGCTGTATTAATAAAATGCAGGATGAGATTGTGCATAAGAGTACGAGATTGGGGTTCAGTCGTATGATACCACAACATATGCTATTTCACATGAAAAACATGATTTCGCAGAGAAATATCATGCAGATTAGAGAGGCATTTTTTACATATCCGGTAAAAGAGATACCGGCAATTATTGTATCTGCGGGTCCATCCTTAGATAAAAATGTAAAAGAACTTCAAAAAGCTCAGGGAAAAGCATTTATTATTGTAGTTGACGCTGCATTAAGAACCGTTTTAAAGGCGGGGGTAAAACCGGATCTTGTATGTACGATAGACCCGGAATCACCGGAACGTTTTTTTGAAGGTATGGATTTGAAAGATATTATATGGATGTATGGAAAGTGGACAAGACCATGGATTTTCCAGCAATACGGTGGAAAAATTTTTTATCAGGGGAATTATACAGGAATATGGAACAATATTTTGTCTGATGAGTTGGGTTATAAATTTCCAGCGGTGTTGACAGGTGGATCTGTTACCAGTGATGCATTTATGATAGCTGACTATATTGGATTTCGAAAAATCATTCTGGTAGGACAGGATATGGCATTTACTAATGGTATTTCACATACAAGTGGTATAGAGGGGGCATTTGGAGATAATGACGAGTATATTGACAGTAGATATCAGGTCTATGTAGAAGGAATTGATGGACAAAAATTAAAAACAGACTTTCAGATGTGGCGTTATAAAAAGTGGTTTGAAAAAATTATTGAGAAAAATGAAGGCAGGTTTAGAGTCATTAATGCGACGGAAGGTGGGGCTCTCATAAAGGGGACAATTAACCAGAGATTGAGAGAAACCATCAGTTCTGAATGTAAAATAGAGTTTGATGGATATAAAATATTAAATCAGATTGAACCGGCATTTACATCGGAACAGCAGGAAAAATTAGAAAATAAATTATCAGAATTAAAACAGGAAGCATCGGAACTGAAAAATATATTAAAACAGAATATAGAGAATCAAAATGAATTAATAGAGCATTTGGAACAAAACAATCAGAATGAAGCATGGATTGCAGACAAATTAAGAGCTGTAATGGAGCAAAATGCAAAAATAGAACAGTCACTAATCATGGAATTTCTTACTTATTATGCACAAAAGGAAGAATATGAAGTGGGTGATGATATATACGCAGATGAAAATATGAGTATTCCGGATATGATTAGAAAAAGCGTATATTTGCAAAATGGATATTTAAAGGGTGTAGAAATGTTGCAGGAGGACATGGATGAATATGCATTAAAAAGTTAGCATTGCTAACTTTTTAATGTATTCAAAATAGTTTTAACACGATGCGAAAAAGTGTGATGATCCTGCATTTTTCCCAAGGCATTTTTTACAATCTGAGTGCGTTCATAGTCGTGATGCAAATAATAATGAATTTTTAAAATAAAATCTTCTTTATCTTCATAATAAACAAAATCTTCGTTTGGAAAAAAATAATCCCAAAAATCAGCTTGGTAATTTGTAAGCAAAAATCCACCACTGCCCATGATATCCATGCAACGGAGTGGGATGCCGGACTGGATGCTTTTTAATGTGATATTTAGGTTAATAAGGCTGTTTCTAAAAACAAGTGGCATAATGGAGTACCAGTCAATAGGACCAACATATTGAGCATTAGGTATATCTTTAGGACGGTTATGTGTGTACAGTTTTAACTGGAATTGCTCTGAAGCGGATTTTAATAAAGAGATCCTTTCATTACTTGTAATTTTTCTGCAAAGAAAATAATTGGCATATACATATGCTACACTTTCGGTGCCATCTGGTAATGGTGTATAGGGAAGCGCTTTTTGCATGTCATTTAAAATAGGCTGAGTAAGAAGTTCTTCGAGAAAAAAAGAACCGTATACCTGTTGTTGTGCAGCCATAATCGCATTTAAGTAACCTCTTGTATAATCACTTATGGATGTAAGACGTTCAAAAAAATTATGATCTTCGTTATATAGAGATCCGACAAAAGAAACTTCTGAAGATAGTTTAGAACATAGTTCGGGTGGGCAGATAAGTTTGGAAAGTCGTTGTACATTAGCTGCCAGAGGAAGATAAAATACAGTTTGAATACCTGCATTTTTAAAAGTATAATAGGTTACTTTGTCAAACAAAAATACATAATTGCATGAGTTAATAAGACTGCAGGAGTACAGTGAAGTTAACGGACAGTCATAAACATAGGAAACATAAGGTATCCCATATTTTTGACAGCAGTTTGACAAAATCGGAAAATAATTAAAGGAGAATACAAAACTGTAGTGGTCAGATTCAACAAACTTAAAAAAATCAGATTCAAAGGATGCGTTTACACGATCCTGATAGGAGGGGTGAGAAAATAAGTCACATTGAATTTCATTTTCTTCAAAAGCATCAATCATGTCCTGCTTGGCAAATGCGGGTGTATCTAAAAAAACAATTTTCATAGTTTATGGGTTATCCTTTCGTGTATCCATAGGCTAGTGTAAGCATTTCTAACAGCCTTTGGGGATAGGTATGTTTTTTCATTATTGTGTCGAATCCGTTTTGGGCTATTTCAGTACGTTCTTTATCATGTTCTAAATAATATTCGGCTTTTTTTAACAAATCTTCTTCATCGGTGTAATAAACAATATCATAGCCGGGAGTAAAATAATCGGTTAGTTCAGGCTGATAGTTTGTCAGTAAAAAACCGCCACATCCTAATATGTCAAATATTCGTAAAGGAAGACCATTCCGTATGGCTTTGGCAGTTATGTTTAAGTTGATTTTACTGTGATGAAAAACAAGTGGCATTTCAGTAAGGGTTTTAACAGTGCCACAGTTTTTGACAGACAGGCCGGTTGTATCACTTGCAGTATATAAATTAACTGGAAAATGTGCGCCTAATAATTTCATGGTTGAAATCCGTTCTATGGCAGAAACAATGGGGTCAAGAAGGAACTGTGCATAGGAAGAACGGGCGTTTTCTGGTGTTACACCTTCGAAGTCACATTGATTTTTTGCGATAGTACTCAGTTCGCTTACAATAGAATCAGATAAAAGAGATTCTAAAAAATGATAGCCATAAACTTTGGATTGTGCCGTCATAATACTGTAAAGATAACCCTGCAGATAATCGGATAGCTGACCTAATTTATGATAATCACATTTTTCAGTGTACAGGGATCCGACAAAGGAAATATCATTTGAAAATTTTGCTTTATCGTCTGCGCTGCCAGAGTGAATGACAGATGACCAGCGGGCAGGATTGCTTGCAAGGGGAAGATGGAAAATACAATTCTGGTTGTAATGGATAAAGGTATTATATTGTGCGCTGTCAAAAAGAAAAATGCGATTCCATTCATTATAAATTGCCGGAGAATATAACTCAGCCACAGGACTGTCAACTGTCCAGCAAAGATATCTTATTTTAAAAATATTACAAACCTCTGAAATAAAGGGATAAAAATTGATACTGAACACAAAATCATAGGTATGCAAAAAAAGGGTATCGGACAAAAGTGATACGCCATCAGAAGGAGTAAAATTTTTATTATAAATTTCAATTGTAATTTCGTCCACAGTGTTACCTAATTGTTTAAAGGCATCAATGATATCTGGCTCACAAATGCTGCCGTAACGGTAAAAAAGTATGTTCATTCTCAGAAATCCCTTTGTATAATTGTTATTTATATGCCGTTATTATATACTAATTTGTAGGCATCTTACAAGCCAATATAAAAGGGAATGAAGGTAAAGTTAAAAATAGAGGTTATGAGAATGCACTAAAAGTTCGATATAAATATAGAATATATAGCGGCAGGATGCTGCAGAGTAAAGCAGGAGGCTTATTTATGTTAAACGGCAAGACAATCTTAGTCACCGGTGGAACCGGCTCTTTTGGCAATCAATTCATTACATATGTTCTAGAACATTATGAACCAAAAAAAATCATTGTATATTCCAGAGATGAATACAAACAATTTATAATGGCAAATAAATTTAAGCAATATAAAGACAAATTACGTTTTTTTATCGGTGATGTAAGAGATAAAGAAAGACTTTATCGTGCATTTGATGGAGTAGATTATGTAGTACACGCAGCAGCTTTAAAGCAGGTGCCGGCATGTGAGTACAACCCAATGGAAGCTGTTAAGACTAATATCAATGGTGCGATGAACATTGTTGACGCAGCACTTGATTGTGGGGTAAAGAGAGTGGTTGCTTTATCAACAGATAAGGCTGTAAATCCGATTAATTTATATGGAGGTACAAAATTAGTTTCAGATAAGCTCTTTATTGCTGCTAATGCATATGCTGGAGCAAAAGATGTATGTTTTTCAATTGTTCGATATGGTAATGTAGCTGGAAGTAGGGGCTCTGTTATTCCGTTCTTTAGAAATATTGTTGCAGATGGTGGAAAAGAACTGCCGATTACAGATTATAGAATGACACGTTTTTGGATTAGTTTGGATGAGGGTGTACAGTTAGTAATAAAAGCTCTGTCTGAGGCAAAAGGTGGCGAAACATTTATTTCTAAAATTCCGTCTTTTAAAATTACTGATTTAGCACAGGCAATTTTACCGGGATGTGAAATGCCGGAAGTAGGTATTCGTGAAGGCGAAAAGCTGCATGAAATTATGGTTACGAGAGAAGATTCGATGATGACATATGAATATGAGAAACATTTTATTGTTTATCCACACTTTGACTGGTGGGATGATTCAAAAATTCAGCCGGGAGGAAGAAAAGTCGAATCAGGATTTGAATATAGTTCAGGTAAAAACACAGAGTGGTTGTCTATAGAGGACATTGCAAAAAGATTGGAAAATGTGAAAGAACATTAATAGATGCGAAAGATGGAGGATATTTAAATATGATACAATATTGTAAACGCTGCTGTCTGCCGAGTACAAAACCACATTTGTCATTTGATGAAGAAGGAATTTGTAATGCATGCAGAAATTATGAAAATCGAAAGAATGTAGATTGGGACGAACGAAAAAAAGAATTATTAGATATATTAGATAGGTATAGATCCAAAGATGGAAGTAATTGGGATTGCATTATACCAGTAAGCGGTGGCAAGGATAGTACATATCAGGTTGTTACGATGCTGGAGTTGGGAATGAACCCATTATGTGTAACAGCTACAACCTGTGATTTGACAGAAATCGGAAGAAAAAATATAGAAAACATCAAAAAGATGGGTGTTGATTATATTGAAGTGACAACAAATCGTGTTGTTCGTGCAAAACTGAATCGTATCGGACTGATCGAGGTAGGGGATATTTCATGGCCGGAGCATGTAAGTATTTTTACAGTTCCGGTACGTATGGCGGTTAATTTTAATGTTCCATTGATTATCTGGGGGGAAAATTCTCAAAACGAGTATGGTGGTCCAGCCGCAGCGGTTGAAAATAATGTTTTAGACCGCAGATGGTTAGAGGAATTTGGCGGAATGTTAGGATTGCGTGTAAATGATCTGGTTGGGCAGGAAGGAATTACCAAAAAAGATCTGATTCCATTTACATATCCAACAGATGAGGAGTTGAAACGTGTCGGTGTAACAGGAATTTTCCTTGGATATTATATCCCATGGGAAGGACTGCACAATGTTCTTGTGGCAAAAGCACACGGATTTGAAAGCTGGGGAAAAGTAGTAGAAGGCGATTATGATGATTATGAGAATCTTGATAATTATCAGGCAGGAATTCATGAGTATTTTAAATACTTAAAATTTGGATTTGGTCGATGTACGGATCAGGCATCCATGCATATAAGAAGGGGCAGGATATCAAGAGAGGAAGCAATGCGGGTAATCAAAGAACGTGATGGCGCTTTCAGATGGACATATCTTGACAAAAAGCTGGAAGATATTCTGGAGCCGATAGGTGTTACAGTTGATGAATTTGTTAAAATATGTGATGAGTTTACAAATAAAAAGTTATTTGTAACTGATAAAAATGGTAAATTAGTGAAAGATAAAAAAGGTAATTTGACAAAGATTAATTATGATAATGTAGATGAGGGTAATTAATAATGGAGACAGCAATTATCGATTATGGAATGGGAAATCTTCTGTCAGTACAGCGAGCATTTGAAAAATGTGGGTCTGATGCCATTATTATCGATAATCCATTGGAACTCCGGGAGGCCGAGCATATCGTGCTTCCCGGAGTTGGTGCATTTCCGGATGCAATGGAGAATTTGAACAAAAATGGATGGATTGAAGAATTAAATCTGGCTGTGAAGAAAAAGGAAATACCATTGTTGGGTATTTGCCTAGGCATGCAGCTTCTGGCGGAAAGAGGTTATGAAGTACGGAAGTGCAATGGTTTAGGATATATAGAAGGAGAAATTGTTCGATTTATGCCATCAGAAATGAATGAGAGAATACCGCATGTTGGATGGAATAATATTGAAAAAAATTTAGAGATACCATTATTAGATGGAATACCGGACAATACAAATTTCTATTTTGTACACAGTTATTATTTCAAGGCATTACGAGAAGAAAATATAGCGGCGGTAACACCTTATTGTGGAGAGTTTCCTTCTATAGTTGTGAAAGATAATATTGTGGGAACACAGTTTCATCCTGAAAAAAGTCAGAAAGCCGGTTTTAAAGTAATAAAAAATTTTCTCAGGATGTAATGAAAGGATAAGAAATGTTAAAAGTAAGGGTTATCCCAACGTTATTATATAAGTCAGTAGGACTTGTAAAAGGTGTAGGCTTTAATTCCTGGCGCAGAGTGGATACAGTTTTACCAGCGATTAAGGTTTATAATATGAGGGAAGTAGACGAATTAATTCTTCTTGATATTGAGGCAACAAATGAAAATAGAGATCCGGATTATGATGAAATCAGAGATTTTTCGAGAGAATGTTTTGTGCCGTTCTGTGTTGGCGGTGGAATTCACAATATAGAGCAGATTAGGCAGCTATTACGTGCAGGTGCAGACAAGGTTGCAATTAATACAGCAGCGTATAGTAATATTTCGCTTATCACAGAAGGTGCGGATTTGTTTGGCTCACAATGTATAGTTGCAAGTATAGATTGCCGAAAAATAGGAACGGAATACCATTGTTTTTCGCATAACGGTACAGTTGATACAGGATATCAGGTAGAGCAATGGGCAAAAAAAGTGGTAGATGCTGGTGCGGGAGAAATTTTATTGACATCCATAGAACTTGATGGAACTATGGAAGGTTATGATATAGAATTAATAAAAAAGGTAACAGCAAGTGTTTCTGTACCTGTTATTGCTTCTGGAGGAGCTGGAAATTATGAGCATATGAGAGAGGCTATAGTTGATGCAGGAGCATCTGCAGTTGCGGCAGCAAGCATTTATCATTTTACAGAGCAGACACCGAGAGAAGCAAAAGAATATTTGCAGGAGCATGGGGTTGAGGTTCGGCTTATTTAGACTTTAAGGATTATAAATATGAAAAAAGTTATAGAAACACAGACCACCGGAATAGATGCAATTGAATTGTTAATGGATGAAACATTATGTGAAGGTAGGATAGTTATTCCTAAAATGATGGTAAAACAGGCAGGTGGAGTGAACCAGAAACTAAAAGCAGGAAAAAAATATGAGCTTATGATGCGTATTGCGGAAATGTTTCCTATTGAACTTATAGAAACGAACGAAAATGCAGTCGCAGATAACAGCATCATATTGGAGGATGATACACCAGAGAAAAAACAGGATTATGGATGGAAAACAGATTGTTATATTGCATCAAAATATGCTGAAGAACTGCAAAAAAGAAATTTATTTGATGTAGTTATTCAGACAATACTAGAAGATGGAAATGTAAGAAAGAACTATAATGAGACAGTATATTTTTTGGAATTAATGCTTAAAAAGAGTGAAGAATATTATCGAATTGATGATATGACAAAACCGATTCTAATTTATAAAGGGGATGATATTTGCCATAATGTGTTGACTGTGTTTGCAGAAGAATTTGGAAATGCATTAGAACAGATGGGAAAAAATGTAATTTATTTTGACATGGCAAAAGAACCGATTGGAAACGTAACACGTTATATGAATCAGCATTTTTGTGCAATTATTGGCGTACAGTCCTACATGTTTTCTATTAAACTGAGTGATGAAAAACATTATATACATGAATATATTTATGGCCCCAAATTTAATTTTATTTTTGACCACCCAATCTGGTTAAAAAATCATTTAAATCATCATTTACAGTATTTTACAGTATTGACACTTGATGATAATTATGTTGACTTCGTAAAAAAACATTTTAAAATGAATGCTATTTTGTTTCCCCCTGCAGGGATAGAGAAGGCAGGAGAGGAACAGAAAAAATATGGACTGACATTTATTGGTACATATAATGATTACAGAAGCCAGCTTCCTGTTATTCATCAAATGAATCGTTCGATGCGTTTTTTCGCAAATCATTTGCTAAGTATTATGAGAAAAAATACTTGGTTAACGGCAGAAGATGCGTTTGATAGGACCGTTAAGGAACGAAGATTAATATTGAGTGAGAACGAATACTTAGATTTATTTTATGAGATGCGTCGGGTATTTTATTGTGTTATTCATTATTATCGTGAGCATGTATTAAAAACCATTGTAGATAATAATATAAAGGTGGATGTGTTTGGAGATAGTTGGAAAGACTCTCTTTTTTACGGTCATCCTAATGTGATATGGCATCCAGATGTTACTGTGGAAGAAAGTATAACAATTTGGAAACAATCGAAGCTCTCGTTAAATATTATGTCATGGCATAAGGCTGGATTTACGGAAAGGATGGCAAATATCATGTTGGCAGAAGCCGTTTTGGTTACGGATGATACAGCATACCTCAACGGTCGCTATAATGAGAATGACATGCTGGTTTTTCAGCTAAACCAATTAGAAAAACTGCCTTCTAAAATTCAGAAGTTGTTGTCAGATGATAAAAAGAGAATTGAAATTGCAGAAAATGGACGAAAAAAAACGAAGGAAGCGCATACATGGCAAAAACGAGCCCAGAGTTTTGTAGATTTTTTATCGGAAATAGAATAAAAAATTTATTAAGAGACAGAAGAATTATGCCGATATTAATAATAGTATTTACAGAAAGGAAAAGCTACAGGAGTGGCAGTGTATATCATGGAAGATAACAGAAAAGAACAAATTGAAGCATTACAGGTATTAACTGAATTTAACGGACGTTTAGTAAAAAATATGAGTATCCTTGTTAAAGAATTATCAGGGGAACGCCTTGATGACACGGATAATTTTGAAAAGGCAATTATTGATGCAATTAACTGGGAAATTGAAGTGCTGAATGGAACGATGGAACTGTTAAATGAAGGAAAAGAAAGAATTAATAAAGAATCTTTTAATAAAGCGGTAGTAGCATTAGGAGAAGCGGTTGCTTCAAAAGATGATGCGAAAATGGCAGAGCAGTTTAAAAATATAATTCCTGTGTTTGAAGATTTAGGAAAAGCAGCAGAAGAAGTAATTAAATAAAATGGAAAGGAAAAACCAGCTTTTTAGTTATGTTAAGAAGCTGGTTTTTAATATAGGTTAATGAATGAAAAATTTGACAGTTCAAAATATAATTTAAGCTTGCGTAGGGCAAAGTTGGAGGATGCCGAATTTTTATTTATACTTAGAAACGATAAAACAGTTCGGGAAAATTCTTTTCAGACCAATGTAATTGCGTATGAACAGCATTTAAACTGGTATAAAAACAAAATGCAGGATGAAAAAACACAAATTTACATTTTACAGATAAATAAACAAAATATAGGACAGGTCCGGGTAGATGAGGAAAACTCGGATTTGGAAATTTCCTATGCAATTTGCCAGGAATATCGGGGGAAAGGGTATGCAAAATGGATGTTAGGTACTTTGGAGAAGGAGTTGAGGAAAGTGGAAAACAAC
>ERZ779843.1350-NODE-1350-length-29480-cov-4.029329_pt1 | contig 29480 bp, 22 predicted proteins | sample MGYA00511560_ERZ779843 | MGnify/ENA primary metagenome ERZ779843 (study PRJEB29588, sample SAMEA2158062) | human gut metagenome | biome: human gut; feature: human-associated habitat; material: faeces | place: Denmark | collected 2008/2010 ... | reverse complement strand
AAAATATGATTTCTAAATAACCAGACATAAGAAATATTATGGGCATACATCAATTGGGGGAATGGGAAGTCTTAGGAAAACGTTTTGATAAACGAAAAGAAGAGACATGTTCTATGTCATATAGAGCATGTCTCTTCTTTCGTTATGATATGTTTGTACTGCGGCGGAAGCCGTAATAAGGATCATTTACTGCTCGTTTGCAGCTTTCTTTTCCTCAAATGTTTCCATATTCTGCGGAAGGATCAGGTTTAAGATAACCGCTACCAGAAATACCACGGCTACACAGTTCTCTGCGAAGACTGTCTCGATGATCTTTGGAAATACAGAGAACAGCTCCGGCACCTGGGTAAAGCCAATACCGATACTTAAGGAAAGTGCCACGATAGTGATGTTTCTCTGTGAATAACCGCATTTACCGATCATCTGCAGACCACTGACAACGATCGTTCCAAACATCATGATCGTACATCCGCCTAAAACGGCATCCGGCAGTGTGGCAAGCACAGCACCAAAGATTGGGAAGATACCGGCAAGGATCATGATCAGCGCGCCTGTAGCGATCGTGAAGCGGTTGACAACCTTTGTCATTGCGACAAGACCGACGTTCTGGCTGAAGGATGTGATCGGCATACAGCCAAACAGAGAGGACAGGGAGCTGATGAAACCATCACAGGCAAGAGATCCGGAGATCTCCTTTGTGGTAGCACTGCGGTTTAAGCCGGAATTGGCAAGTGCCTGCGTATCTCCGATTGTCTCTGTGGCAGATACTAAGAAGATAAGCGCTACTGAAATGATCGCATTTAAATGAAATTCCATTTTAAATGGTATCAGATGTGGAAGAGCAATGACGCTGGTGCCTGCCAGAGAGGAGAAATCGACAAGTCCCATCGGGATTGCGACAAGGTATCCGACAATGAGTCCGAAAAGGACGGACAATTGCTTCCAGTAGGACTTTGCAAATATATTAAATAAGATACAGCAAAGCAGTGTGATCGTACCGAGGATCCAGTTCTCGACAGAGCCAAAGTTTTCGCTGCCGCTGCCACCGCCGAAGGAGGTGGAGCCTACAGAGAGAAGGGAAAATCCGATCGCCGTAACCACGCTGGCGGATACGATCGGAGAGATGATCTTCATCCAGTATTTGGCGAAAAGACCAAGACAGCCCTCGATCAGACCGCCGATCAGTACGGCTCCCATGATCGTGCCGTAGCCGTAGTTCGTGCCGATGTAACACATGATCGATACGAACGTAAAGCTGATACCCATAACGATCGGAAGACCGGAGCCGATCCGCCAGAGCGGGAAAAGCTGGATCAGTGTACCGATACCGGCGATCAGCATGGCACTCTGGATCAACATGGCAAGCTGTTTGCCGGAGACACCGGAGGCACCGGCAACAATGATGATCGGTGAAATATTGGCTACGAACATTGCAAGAATGTGCTGAAGACCAAACGGAATGGCGCGGGATACGGGAACCCGTCCCTCTAATTGATAGATGTTGCTTACTGAACTGTTATTTTTGTTACTCATTTCATGTAAATTCCTTTCCTTTTCGATTGGTAAAATAACGATCCCGGTAACAGGACCGTCGATGTATTATTTCTTATTATAAAGAAAATCATTTAAAAGATGATGGGGGGCAGAAACTACTTTGTCCCCAATGGATGTGCCGGGGGTTACTGCTCGCGGAAGGTGATCTCGCCGGTGGAGGCGTCCATGGCATCCACGATCGCCAGAGACTCTAACTGGAAACCGAGGTTGCGGATCATACGACCGCCAACCTGGAAGCCCTTCTCAACGGCAATGCCGATTCCTTCAACAGTTGCACCGGCTTCGGTGATGATGGAGATCAGTCCCTGCAGAGCACAGCCATTTGCCAGAAAATCATCAATGATGAGTACATGATCCTCCGGACTTAGAAACTTCTTGGAGACAATGACCTGATTTTTGCACTTGTGGGTGAAGGACTCCACCTCGGCTACAAACATGTCTCCCTCAATATTGATGCTTTTGGACTTCTTGGCAAAGACGACCGGTACATCAAAATGTCTGGCAGCCACACAGGCGATACCGATACCGGAAGCCTCGATGGTCAGGATCTTGTTGATCGGCTTGTCTGCAAAGCGGCGTTTCCACTCGGCACCCATCTCGTCAAAGAGACGGATATCCATCTGATGGTTGAGAAAGCTGTCGACCTTTAAGACATTCCCCTCCTTTACAATGCCGTCCTTCATAATACGTTCTTCTAAAAAATTCATGGTTTCGATTCCTTTCTGAATAGAATGCTTCTCTGTGCGAAAGGCACAAAGCGTTGAAAAACGCCCTTTTTTGAGTGTTTTAATGTTGATAAGTTTAGCATGAAACAGGCAATTTCGCAAGGGACAGTATATTTTATTAAGCAAGTGGTGTTTTTGGACGAAACAGAGCATATTAAACAGAAGAAAATAAATCAAAACGGGAAAATGCTATATTATTCAAAGAAATTATTGATAAAACTTAAAAATGTGTTGCAATTATTGAGAATATATATTATAATAGCTTCAATTTGAAGAACAAAGGGGTTCGACAGGTTTTACTTGTTGACCCCTTTTTCTTTTTTTAGGTATCCGCAGTCAAAACAAGTAAATTTAAGCGGATACCGCGATATCAATAATTGAATGGAGGAACATGGAATGGTTAATCAAGAAGCAATGAATGAGAGTGCAGTACAGGCTTCAAAATGTATTGATCATGAGACAAAGGGCTTATATGATCCGCATTTTGAGCATGACAACTGTGGTATTGGTGCCATCGTCAACATTAAGGGTAACAAAACCCATGACACAGTATCCGGAGCACTGGAGATTGTGGAAAAGCTGGAACATCGTGCCGGTAAGGATGCAGAAGGTAAGACCGGTGATGGAGTAGGTATCATGCTTCAGATTTCGCACCAGTTTTTTAAGAAAGCGACAGAGCCGCTTGGTATTGAGCTTGGAGGAGAGCGCGATTATGGTGTGGGTATGTTCTTCTTTCCACAGGATGAGTTAAAGCGCAATCAGGCAAAGCGTATGTTTGAGGTGATCACAGAGAAGGAAGGAATGAAGTTCCTCGGCTGGAGAGAGGTTCCGATCAAGCCGGACATTCTCGGTCACAAGGCGTTGGAGTGCATGCCTTATATTATGCAGGGCTTTGTAAAGAGACCGGATGATGTTCAGAAAGGACTTGACTTTGACCGTAAGCTGTATGTGGCACGCCGTGTGTTTGAGCAGCAGAGCAGCGAGGATACTTATGTTGTTTCCTGTTCCAGCCGTACGATCGTTTATAAAGGAATGTTCTTGGTTGGACAGCTTCGTTCCTTCTTTATGGATCTGCAGGATGAGGATTATGTTTCTGCAATTGCAATTGTGCATTCCAGATTCAGTACTAACACAAATCCAAGCTGGATGCGTGCTCATCCAAACCGCTTCATCGTACACAATGGTGAGATCAATACGATCGTAGGTAATGCAGATAAGATGCTTGCCCGCGAGGAGACGATGGAGACACCATATCTGTCCAGCGATTTCCATAAGATCCTGCCGGTTGTCGATCCAAACGGTTCCGACTCCGCACGTCTTGATAATACACTGGAATTTCTGGTAATGAGTGGTATGGAGCTGCCGCTTGCCGTGATGATCACGATCCCTGAGCCATGGGAAAATGATATGAGCATCAGCCAGAAGAAGAGAGACTTTTATCAGTATTATGCAACAATGATGGAGCCATGGGATGGTCCGGCATCTATCCTGTTCTCCGATGGTGATTATATGGGAGCTGTCCTTGACCGTAATGGTCTCAGACCTTCCCGTTACTATATTACAACAGACGATCAGTTGATCCTTTCGTCCGAGGTTGGTGTATTTGAACTTCCTCCGGAGAAGATCGTGAAGAAGGATCGTTTAAGACCGGGCCGTATGCTTTTGGTGGACACCGTGAAGGGTGAGCTGATCGATGATGCGGACCTGAAAGAGAAATATGCATCCCGTCAGCCGTACGGTGAGTGGTTAAACAGTAATCTCGTCACTCTGGCAGAGCTTCATATTCCAAACCATAAGGTACCGGAGTACACGGATGAAGAGAGAGCAAGAATGCAGAAGGCATTCGGTTATACCTTTGAGGAATATAAGAACTCTATCCTGCCGATGGCGCAGAACGGAAGTGAGCCGATCGCATCCATGGGTACCGATACACCGCTTCCAATGCTTTCCCGTAAGGTACAGCCGCTGTTTAACTATTTCAAGCAGATGTTTGCACAGGTAACAAACCCTCCGATCGATGCGATCCGTGAGGAGATCGTTACATCAACAAGCGTTTACATCGGTGAGGACGGAAACCTTCTCGAGGAGAAGGGAGAGAACTGCAAGGTATTAAAGATCCACAATCCGATCCTGAATGATACCGATCTTTTAAAGATTAAGAACATGGATAAGGATGGTTTTAAGTGTGAGGTTCTTCCGATTACTTATTATAAGAACACATCCTTAAAGAAAGCACTGGATCATCTGTGCCTTGAGGCAGACCGTGCGCATAAGGAAGGCTGCAACATCCTGATCTTAAGTGACCGTGATGTGGATGAGTTCCATATGCCGATTCCATCCCTGCTTGCGGTTTCTACCCTGCAGCAGCATCTGGTAACAACAAAGAGAAGAACAAGCATGTCAGTCATTCTTGAGACGGCAGAGCCGAGAGAGGTTCATCATTTTGCAACACTTCTCGGATACGGTGCAAGTGCGGTCAATCCATATCTGGCACATGAGACGATCCGTGAGCTGATCAGTAACGGAATGCTGGACAAGGATTATTATGCAGCAGTCAGTGATTATGATAACGCTGTTCTTCATGGCATCGTAAAGATCGCTTCCAAGATGGGAATTTCTACGATCCAGTCTTATCAGGGATCCAAGATCTTCGAGGCAATCGGTATCTCCAAGGAAGTCATCGAGACTTACTTCCCGGATACGGTAAGCCGTGTGGGTGGTGTTACTCTTGAGGATATCGAGAAGCAGATCGACGAGCAGCACAGCCGTGCATTTGATCCGCTGGATCTGACGGTTGATCTGAACTTAGAGAACCGTGGACAGCATAAGGAACGTGGCCATCAGGAGGAGCATCTGTACAATCCGGAGACGATCCATCTTCTGCAGCAGGCAACCTGGACCGGTAATTATGAGCTGTTTAAGCAGTATTCAAAGTGTATAGATGAGAAAGAGAAGCAGATTAATTTAAGAAGTCTTCTTGATTTCAAATATCCGAAGAAGGGTATCGACATTGATCAGGTTGAGAGTGTGGATGAGATCGTACAGAGATTTAAGACCGGTGCAATGTCTTACGGATCTATTTCGCAGGAGGCGCATGAGACACTGGCGATCGCAATGAACCGTCTCCATGGTAAGTCAAACAGCGGTGAGGGTGGTGAGAGTCTTGAGAGACTGGAAACTGCCGGATCCGAAGTGGATCGCTGTTCTGCAATCAAGCAGGTGGCATCCGGACGTTTTGGTGTAACCTCCCGTTACCTTGTCAGTGCCAAGGAGATCCAGATTAAGATGGCACAGGGTGCAAAGCCTGGTGAGGGTGGTCATCTTCCGGGTGGAAAGGTTTATCCTTGGGTTGCAAAGACCCGTCATTCCACACCGGGTGTCAGCCTGATCTCCCCACCACCGCATCATGATATTTACTCTATTGAGGATCTGGCTCAGCTGATCTACGATCTGAAAAACAGTAATAAAGATGCAAGAATTTCCGTAAAGCTTGTTTCCGAGGCTGGTGTCGGAACTGTCGCAGCTGGTGTTGCAAAGGCCGGTGCAGCCGTTATCCTGATCTCCGGATACGATGGAGGTACCGGTGCGGCACCGAAGAGCTCTATCTACAACGCAGGTCTTCCTTGGGAACTTGGTCTTGCCGAGACTCATCAGACATTGATCATGAACGGACTTCGTTCCCGTGTCCGCATCGAGACAGACGGTAAGTTAATGACCGGCCGTGATGTAGCGATCGCTGCAATGCTTGGTGCAGAGGAGTTTGGCTTTGCTACGGCTCCGCTGATCACAATGGGCTGTGTCATGATGCGTGTCTGCAATCTGGATACCTGTCCGGTCGGTGTTGCAACACAGAATCCGGAGCTGCGTAAGAGATTCCGCGGTAAGCCGGAGTATGTTGAGAACTTTATGCGTTTCATCGCAAGTGAGCTTCGTGAATATATGGCAGCACTTGGTGTCCGTAAGCTCGATGATCTGATCGGTCGAGTTGATCTTCTTCAGAGAAAGGAGCTGACCGGTGAGGCAGCAGAGTATGCAAAGCGTGTTGATCTGTCCAGGATTTTGGACCCTACCTTTGCAGGTATGCGTAAGGACAACAAGTTTAATCCGAAGGATAAATACGATTTCGAGCTGGAAAAGACGATCGATGAGAAGGTATTCCTTCCGAAACTGAAGAAGTCTCTTGAAACCGGTGAGAAATCACGGATCGAGGTAAAAGTTGACAATATTAACCGTTCTCTCGGAACGATCCTTGGTTCCGAGGTTACCAAGAAGTTTGGTGACACTCTCGAGGAGGATACGATCACAGTGAAGTGTGACGGAAGCGGTGGACAGAGTTTCGGTGCATTTATCCCGAAGGGACTTACCTTAGAGCTGGAGGGTGATTCCAATGATTACCTCGGAAAAGGTCTTTCCGGTGGTAAGATCGTGGTATATCCGCCTGCAAACAGCCGGTTCAAGGCAGAAGAAAATATTATCGTTGGTAACGTTGCTCTCTATGGTGCCACAAGTGGTAAGGCATTCATCAATGGTATTGCCGGTGAGCGTTTCTGTGTAAGAAACTCCGGTGCTTATGCGGTTGTAGAGGGTGTCGGCGATCATGGATGCGAGTACATGACAGGAGGTCGTGTTGTTGTTCTCGGACCGACCGGAAAGAACTTCGCAGCCGGTATGAGCGGCGGTGTTGCCTATGTACTGGATGAGGACAGCAACCTTTACCTGAAGCTGAATAAGGAGCTGGTATCCTCAGAGCCAATCACCGATAAATACGATGTACTGGAACTCAAAGAGATGATCGAGGAGCACGTTGCAGCAACAGGCTCTAAGAAGGGTAAGATGATCCTTGACGATTTCAGTGAATATCTTCCAAAATTCAAGAAGATTATTTCTTATGACTATGCTCATATGCTACAGCTGATCGCCCAGATGGAGGAGCACGGTCTGAGTTATGAGCAGGCACAGATTGAAGCATTTTACGAGCATAAAAATAAATAAGCTTTGATTGGAAAGGAGAATCAACATGGGTAAACCAACGGGATTTTTAGAATATGAGCGGAAAAATAATCAGGCAGTGGAGCCGTTAGAGCGAATCAAGAACTTTAACGAGTTTCACACACCAATGCGCGAAAAGGATCGTAGAGAGCAGGCGGCAAGATGCATGAACTGTGGCGTGCCGTTCTGCCAGTCCGGTATGATGATCGGAGGAATGGCTTCCGGTTGTCCTCTGAACAACCTGGTGCCGGAGTGGAATGATCTTTTATATCATGGTAATTACAAAAAGGCACTGCAGATGCTGCGTCAGACAAATAACTTTCCGGAGTTTACCTCCAGAGTATGCCCGGCACTCTGTGAGGCAGCCTGCACCTGTGGTCTGAACGATACACCGGTTACCTGCAAGGCAAATGAGAATGCGATCATCGAGTACGGTTATGCCAACGACCTGATGGGGGCGCAGCCTCCAAAGAATCGAACCGGCAAAAAGGTTGCAGTCATCGGTTCCGGTCCTTCCGGACTGGCAGCAGCCGATCAGCTTAACCGCCGTGGTCATTCCGTTACGGTATATGAGAGAAATGATCATATCGGTGGCCTTCTGATGTACGGTATTCCGAACATGAAGCTGGAGAAGTGGGTTATCGACCGCAAGCAGAAGGTTATGGAAGAAGAGGGCGTGAAGTTTGTTGTCAACGCAGATGTCGGAAAAGACGTTAAGGCAGCAGATCTGATGAAGGAATACGACAGTGTGATCCTCGCTTGTGGCGCATCCAATCCGCGTGATATCAAGGCAAAGGGTAGAGAAGCAGAGGGAATCTATTTTGCGGTAGATTTTCTGACGCGCTCCACCAAGCATGTCCTTACCGGCAAGAAAGAGGGCTGGGTTGATACAAAGGGCAAACATGTTATCGTTATCGGTGGCGGTGATACCGGAAACGACTGTGTCGGAACAGCAGTCCGTCAGGGCGCAAAATCCGTAACGCAGCTTGAGATGATGCCAAAGCTTCCGGATGAGAGAGCAGCATCCAATCCTTGGCCGGAGTGGCCGAGAGTCTGCAAGACCGATTACGGCCAGGAAGAAGCGATTGCGGTATTCGGACATGATCCGCGAATCTATCAGACAACCGTAAAGGAGTTTATCGCAGACAAGAACGGCAAGCTCAAGAAGGTGAAGCTTGTGAAGCTGGAGGCAAAGAAGGATCCAAAGACCGGTCGTATGAATATGACAGAGATCGCCGGAAGTGAATTTGAGATGCCGGCAGATGTTGTCCTGATCGCAGCAGGCTTCCTTGGCGCACAGGAGTATGTGGCAAAGGCATTTGGTGTGAAGCTCAATGCACGTACCAACGTCGAGACAGCTCCGGGTGAGTTCAAGACAAGCGTTGACAAGGTATTTACGGCAGGAGATATGCACAGAGGTCAGTCACTGGTCGTATGGGGCATCAACGAGGGACGCCATGTGGCAAAAGAAGTCGATAAATTCCTGATGGGATATACGAATCTGGATTGATCCTGGTACAGCGAATCATTAATCATTGACAGACTGACCAGTCTTGCGTTTTGGTGGGAGCAGACAAGGTACGATGTGTACGGAAAAACGGACACATCGTACCTTGTTTTTTGCATCTTAGTATGCCATAAATGCATTTTGGCAGTATGAGGGTAGACATAGAACGATATTTAAGGTATATATGTATGTACAGAACAACAGAAATTAGTCATAGAAAAGAGGAACACAGCAAGCTTCAGGATTAAAAAAATGGAGGATAGAATTTATGAAATTATTGATTCAAAGGGTAAAGGAAGCGTCTGTCACGGTGGATGGAGTGGTGACAGGAAGTGTAGGACACGGGTCCCTGGTATTTGTGGGTGTGTCAGAGAAGGATACCACAGAAATTGCTGATAAGATGATTGACAAGATGGTGAAGCTTCGGATCTTTGAAGACGAAAACGGCAAGACCAACAAAGCCATTGCCGATGCAGGGGGAAACTTTCTCGTCGTATCTCAGTTTACTTTGTATGCGGACTGCAGAAAGGGAAATCGTCCGTCCTTTGGAAAGGCAGGAAACCCACAGATTGCCAATGAACTGTATGAGTATGTGCTGAAAACCCTGCGGGAGCGTGGATTTGAAGTCGGGGCAGGAGTATTTGGTGCGGATATGAAGGTGTCCCTTGTTAATGATGGACCGTTTACGGTGATGCTTGACTCGGAGGAGATTGTTAGGAAATCATAGTATCCGGTGTCTCAGGATTTCTGGTATTCCCGTGGTGTAATGTGTTCATGCTTTTTAAACACCCGGCTGAAGTAAAAAGCATTGCAGAAGCCTAGATTTTCTGCAATTTCCGCAATAGTAAACTGGCGGCTTTTGAGTAACTTTTTGCTCTGCTCGATCCGGTATTTCTCTAGAAATGCAAAGATCGTGGTTCCGGTGTACTGCTTAAAACGGCGGTTCATATAATCGAAATTATGGTGAAAGACTTCTTCTAAGGAAGCACTGGTGATCTTTTGGGAGTGGTTTGTTTGTAGATACTCCAAAATCTGAAAGGATAAGGATGCGCTGTTTGTTTCTGTGTGTAAAATATGGGACAGTTCCGACTGGGACATATGAAGTAGCAGCAGAAATAACAGGGCATCATTTTTTTTTGTTGGTGTAGAAAATTCCTTGAAGAATCTTTGACCAGATATTGTGTCTGCTGAAGAATTCCACGAAAGGAGGCATGTGCAGGGTGGAAATATTTGGGGAGAAGAAGCGGCTCCTGTCTGGAAGAAATTTCCGGAGAAAACGGATGACGGTTCATTGCCTGAAGATATGCTTCCGTGGACATAGAGATATCCCTGAGAGATTCCCATTGAAAATGGATATAGTAATAATCAATATGATCGTTCGTGAGATGACCAAAATGACATCGGTCCGGAGAAAAGATCATAATATCGCCGGCGGTCAGAGTATAGGTTTGTTCCCCTTCCGAAATCTGCATTGTGCCGTCTGTGATCACATAGATGATCCAGTCCTTTGTCGTCCTTTGGAAATGCTTATTAGGGGCGGGAACATGGACTTCGCCTGCCAGCAGAAATGAGGGGAGACTGTCCGGATGTCCCGTGATATAGTTGTTTGGCTGCATTGAAGTACTCCTTTTTGATCCGATGGAATGATAAAGTCGCTATTATATATATAATGGTCGACGGATGATATGTTATTCTTATGCACTCTATGCTATTCTTTTATTATAAAAATGTCAAGAAAATGACGGATGAATAGGAGGATTTGCGATGAAAAAACAATGTATGATAAGAAAAGCACTGTCTCTTTGCCTGATCGCCGGGATGTTGGTGACAAGCATTTCGACGATGGGAGTATCTGCAAAAAATAAACCGGCATTGAGCTGTAAAAAGATGGTACTTCGTGTCGGCGAAAAGAAAAAACTTTCAATGAAAAAGACAAATAAAAAAGTAATATGGAGTTCCCGAAACAAAAAGATTGCCACTGTGAACAAGAAAGGAATTGTGTGCGGAAAACATGTGGGAACGACAAAAATTGTTGCGCGTATCCAAAAGAAAAAATACATTTGTGCGGTGAAAGTGACGAAGAAGGAAAAGCAGCCAATGACGACAGCAGCCACGGGGACAGATGTACTTCCGGCAAATACGCAGCCGGCACCGGTTATGACCAGTCCGGCAGCAGAAACCGTGCAGCCTGATGTGACAGTACAACCGACAAGCACACCGACCGTCACTCCAACGGTGGTACCGGCACCAACCTTGATGCCGACACCGGAAAATGAGCATGGTCCGGCATGGGAGGCTGGTAAGCTCAGTGGTACGAAGGAGGACTTTGAAACATATTTTAATCCCGATATGAAGCAGTATACAAAACGGCAAAAGAATGCACCGCAGGGAAGGATCAAGGATATCACCTATTACTCGGAAGTGGTTGGAGCGGATCGGGAAGCATCTGTATATCTGCCGCCAAATTACGACGAAGACAAAGAGTATCCGGTGCTTTATATGCTTCATGGAATCGGCTGCGACAGGGGACAGTGGCAGTATATGTCATTAAATGAGATACTCAGCAACATGATCAACCGCGGAGAGGTTCCACCGGTGATCGCAGTACTTCCAAGCGTTGTGCCAAAGAATGGATTGAACAAGGACACATTTTCCGGCGACAATATTGGAGCGTTTACCATATTTGAGAAAGAGTTTTTGAACGATCTGGAGCCTTATATTCAAAAAAATTATCCGGTTTCTGTAAAGCGGGAGGATACCGGAGTATGTGGTCTTTCTATGGGTGGCATGGAGGCTCTCAGACTGGGATTTGCCATTAAGGATCATTTTAATTACATCGGTTCATTTTCTGCGGCACCAACGCTGGATCAAAGTATTCTGACGCTGGACGGCTGGACGTATCAACCGCAAACGGTACTTCTTTGCAGCGGTGACGCAGATAGCACGATAGGAAATAATCCATTTAATTATCATCAGTCGCTGGAAGAAAATAAAGTGGATCATATCTGGTATCAGTATCCGGGTGGGACACATGAAGAAAAGGTCTGGAAAAATGGTCTGGTCAACTTCTTAAAAAGAAGTTATCGATCATAAATGTCACAGATGAGCAGGTGGATCAGCCGAAACGCCTAGAGAAAATTAGAATACAGTGCATTCTATGCATTTATTGAATTATCTCCTGAATTGTATTATGATTTAGGAGATAATTTTTGTGTGAAAAATCAGCAATATAAGTTGTAAATGTGGGAAAAGGATGATTCAGGAAATAGAGAACCGAAGAAGTATTAGAAAATACAGAATCGATGAGGTTGATAGAAAAATTATTGAAGAAATACTATACAGCGCGACCCTCGCACTATCTGCCAAAAACAGGCAGCCCTGGAAGTTCATCGCATATCAGAGGGACGAAAAAGACAAATTGGTCGACCGGAAGACTCCCTTTGCAGGGATTGAAAATGAAAACCGGATCGTGGAGATCTGCGATTCCTTATCAATAGGAGCTGCAGTGGAGAATATGATACTCACGGCAACCGGGTATGGATTAGGAACTCTGTGGATCGCAAACACCTGTTTTGCTTACAATGAACTGGTGGATTTTATTGGAACGGACAGCCAGATGACAGGGATTGTTGCAGTTGGATACCCGGACGAGGTTCCGGATAAGAGACCGCGGAAACGCTTGGAGGATGTTGTGGAATATAGAAATGGAAGATAAGATATTTCACATCAATAAAATAATATATTAGACCTGGTTTTATGGCTTCGTCTGTTGTGCTATATGTAAGAAGTAAATCTTTGAAAATTATCTTTGACATCCCTACTCATACGATATATAATAAGGAGAAGTGCGTTGATATAATATGAACGATGAATTATCATGGCGAATAGGAGGATGCAGCGTGGCAAATTATACCAGAGACGACATATTGGACATGATCGAAGAGGAAGATATCGAATTTATCCGTCTTCAGTTTACGGATATTGCCGGCAATCTTAAAAACATGGCGACGACCGTTGATCAGATTGATAAGATCTTAGACGGCAGATGTCAGTTTGACTGTGCGGCGGTTGATGGCTTTGATGGCGATATGGAGGAATTATTTTTAATTCCTGATTTAGATACATTTGTTATTTTTCCATGGCGTCCACAGCATGGCAAAGTAGCTCGTTTTATCTGTGATATCGTGAAACCGGATGGAACACCTTTTGACGGCGATAGCCGTTACATTTTAAAAAGAACAATTGCGCAGGCAAAGGAGATGGGGTTCGATTTTGACGTTGCCCTTAAGAATGAATTTTTCTTGTTTGACCTTGGCGAAAACGGAGAGCCGACCCATAATTCCAGCGAGAAGGGCGGCTATTTTGATGTTGGGCCTGCGGACTGCGGTGAGAATGCAAGACGTGACATGGTCTTATATCTTGCAGATATGGGGATTTCAACCGAGTCCTCCTATCATTCCGACGAGGCGGCACAGCATGTGCTTGACATGTCATACACCAATGCGCTTGCGATGGCAGACAACATTATGACATCCCGTCTGGTTATCCGGACCGTAGCAAAGCGTCACGGACTGCATGCGACATTTATGCCGAAGCCGAAGAAGGATTCCAAGGGCTCCGGAGCACATTATACATTTTCTTTATCAAAGAACGGTCAGAATATCTTTACGGATGTATCGGACTCAGCCGGTGTGAGCAAGGAAGGATATGCCTTTATGGCGGGCATGCTTAAGCATATTGCAGATATGTCTCTGGTAACCAATCCGCTGGTAAACTCCTACAAGCGTCTGGTTCCGGGATTTCTTGCACCGCTCAGGGTGAGCTGGTCCGTACATAATTCCAGCCCTCTGATCCGTCTGACATCGGTTGGGGGAGATGGCGGAAGGATCGTTCTTCGCAATCCGGACGGTGCGGCGAATCCATATCTGGTGATCGCGGCTTGTCTGGCGGCAGGAATGGATGGTGTCCGTAAGCAGCTTGAGCCACCGGTATGCATGGACAAAATGTCAACGGAAGAGCTTGCTGAGCGTGAGAGACTTCCAAGGACGCTTTATGAAGCTGTGAAGCGTTTTGAAAATGATGAGTTCCTGCGGGAGGTGCTGGGAGCACATGTATCGAATTATCTGATCTCTACAAAGGATGCAGAATGGGAAGAATACTGCAGGCAGGTAACACACTGGGAGACGGAGCGTTATCTTGGAACAGTATAAGCAGTACCGCTGATAAGTAACCGATACACGGGAGGTTTTTATGGCAGATATCATCATTGCATTTCCAAAGCTGGACGATGCAAAAAATCTTAAAAAACTTCTGCTTCGAAACGGGTATGATGTCAGTCTGGTATGCGATAATGGTGCGCAGGTTGTCGGCGCGGTGAACGAACTGGATGGCGGTGTAGTGATCTGTGGCTATCGCTTCAGCGATATGCATTTCTCAGAGATACTTGATTATCTGCCGAAGGGATTTCAAATGCTTCTGATGGCATCGCCGGCAAAGCTGGAGGACAGCGATATCAGTGAGATTGTGTCGCTGCCAATGCCGCTAAAGGTACAGGATCTGCTTGACACCCTGAACATGATGATGGTGCAGTACCGGCGCTGGAAGAAAAAGCAGAAGAACAAGCCGAAGGTACGGTCAGAAGGTGAGAAAAGAATAATTCAGAAAGCAAAAGAGCTGTTGATGGAGAGAAACCAGATGACAGAGGAAGAAGCACATAGATACATACAAAAAATAAGCATGGACAGTGCGATAAATTTAGTTGAAACTGCTGAAATGATACTAGAACTAAATGGAAAGGAATGGGAAATTTAGATGAAAGCGTTTCTTATTTTAGAGGATGGAACAGTATTTGAGGGCAAGAGTGTTGGCTCGCAAAAGGAAGTGATCAGTGAGATCGTATTTAATACGTCAATGACCGGATATCTTGAGGTTCTGACTGATCCGAGTTATGCGGGACAGGCGGTAACGATGACATATCCGTTGATCGGTAATTACGGTGTTACCTATGCAGACATGGAGTCGCGAAAGGGATGGCCGGATGGTTTTATCACCAGAGAAATTTCCCGTATGCCAAGCAATTTCCGATGTGAAGATACCTTACAGAAGTTCCTGGAGGATCAGGACATTCCGGGCATCTACGGTATTGATACCAGAGCCCTTACGAAGATCCTTCGTGAGAAAGGAACCATGAACGGAATGATCACAACCAATGAGAATTACAATCTGGATGAGATTCTTCCGAAGCTGAAGGAATATACCGTAACAGGTGTTGTGAAGAAGGTTTCACGAAGTGAGAAGGAGTCCTTCAAGCCGGGTGATCTTGGTTCTGAAAAGACCGAGACAAAGTTTAAGGTTGCAGTGATTGATGTCGGAACAAAGAATAACATCATCCGCTGCCTGTTAAACAGAGGCTGTGAGGTCGATGTGTATCCATGTGATTTCAATGCAGATGATGTGATCGCTGCAAAGCCGGATGGTATCATGATCACCAACGGACCGGGAGATCCGGCAGAGTGTGTGGAGATCATTGAGCAGATTAAGAAGCTGTCAGAATCAGGTATTCCGATCTTTGCAATCTGTCTGGGACATCAGCTTATGGCATTGGCACATGGCTTTAAGACATACAAGATGAAATACGGTCACCGTGGTGCGAACCATCCGGTTATGGATCTGCATACAAGAAGAGTATATATTTCTTCCCAGAACCACGGATATGTTGTGGATGGCGAATCACTTGATGAGACAAAGGCAAAGCCTTGGTTTGTCAATGTAAACGATAAGACTATTGAGGGGCTTGAATATATCGGAAAGCCGGTTAAAACCGTACAGTTCCACCCGGAGGCAAATGCAGGGCCAAAGGATTCAGAAGTGCTGTTTGAGGAATTTATCAAAATGATGGGAGGTAATCAGTAATGCCAAAATTAGAGGGAATTAAACGTGTATTGGTAATTGGTTCCGGTCCGATCGTTATCGGACAGGCGGCCGAGTTTGACTATGCGGGAACACAGGCATGCCGTTCTCTGAAGGAAGAGGGAATGGAGGTTATCCTTGTCAATTCCAATCCTGCAACGATCATGACTGATAAGGACATCGCCGATAAGGTTTATATTGAGCCGCTGACCGTTGAGGTGCTTCAGCATATTATTGAGGTAGAAAAGCCGGACAGTCTGCTTCCGAACATGGGTGGACAGGCTGGTCTGAATCTTGGTATGGAACTCGCAGAATCCGGTTTTCTGGACAGTCATAATGTAAAGCTTCTCGGAACAACAGCAGAGACGATCCGTAACGCAGAGGGACGTCAGGAGTTTAAGGATCTGATGGAGCGTATCGGTGAGCCATGTGCGCCTTCCGAGCTTGTAGAGAATATTGAAGATGGTGTGACATTTGCGGATAAGATCGGTTATCCGGTTGTGCTCAGACCAGCATATACACTTGGTGGTTCCGGCGGTGGAATCGCGCATAACCAGGAGGAGCTTGAGGAAATCCTTTCCAACGGACTTCGTCTTTCCCGTGTCGGTCAGGTTCTGGTTGAGAGATGTATCGCCGGCTGGAAGGAGATTGAGTATGAGGTAATGCGTGACAGTAATGGCAACTGCATTACCGTATGTAACATGGAAAACCTTGATCCGGTTGGCGTACATACCGGAGACAGTATCGTTGTGGCTCCTTCACAGACGCTGTCTGACAAGGAGTATCAGATGCTTCGTACCTCCGCACTCAAGATCATCAGCGAGCTTGGTGTGACAGGTGGATGTAACGTACAGTTTGCGCTTCATCCGACATCCTTTGAATATTGTGTCATAGAGGTAAACCCTCGTGTAAGCCGTTCCTCCGCACTGGCATCAAAGGCAACCGGTTATCCGATCGCCAAGGTGGCAGCGAAGATCGCGCTTGGCTATACTCTGGATGAGATCCCGAATGCCGTTACCGGAAAGACTTACGCAAGCTTTGAGCCGGCATTGGACTACTGTGTTGTAAAGATTCCGAGACTTCCGTTTGATAAGTTTATCAATGCGAAGCGTACACTGACCACACAGATGAAAGCAACCGGTGAGGTTATGAGTATCTGTACAAACTTCGAGGGTGGTCTGATGAAAGCGATCCGTTCTCTGGCACAGCATGTAGACTGTCTGGAGACCGGTGATTATGATGGCATGTCCGATGAGGATGTACTTGAGAAGCTGGATATCGTGGATGACCGCCGTATCTATCTGATTGCTGAGATTCTCCGTCGTGGTCTCGCATCCTACGACAAGATCCATGAGATTACAAAGATTGACAAGTGGTTCATTGATAAGCTTGCGATCCTTGTTGAGATGGAGAAGAAGCTCAAGGCATGTGGCGGCAATATCGACAAGGAACTCATGAAGGAAGCGAAGAGAATGGAGTTCCCGGACAACGTGATCGCACGCTGGACCGGAAAGACCGAGGAAGAGGTCAAGCAGCTCCGTTATGAGTATGGCATTACCGCAGCATTTAAGATGGTTGATACCTGTGCGGCTGAGTTTGCATCTGAGACACCGTATTATTATGGCTGCTTTGATGGAAGCAACGAGGTTGAGGAGACAAGAGACCACAAGAAGATCATGGTACTTGGTTCCGGCCCGATCCGTATCGGTCAGGGTATCGAGTTTGATTACTGTTCTGTTCACAGCGTATGGGCGCTGAAGCAGGAGGGCTATGAGACCATTATTGTAAATAACAACCCGGAGACTGTCAGCACCGACTTTGATATTGCAGATAAGCTGTATTTCGAGCCGCTGACACCGGAGGATGTAGAAAATATTGTTCGTCTGGAGAAGCCGGACGGAGCCGTTGTACAGTTTGGTGGACAGACTGCCATCAATCTGACAGAATCCCTGATCAAGATGGGTGTTAAGATCCTTGGAACAAGCGCAGAGAATGTAGATGCTGCAGAGGATCGCGAGCTGTTCGATGAGATCCTGGAGCAGTGCTGTATTCCGAGAGCAAAGGGTGATACGGTATTTACGACAGAGGAAGCGTTAAAGGTTGCCAATGAGCTTGGTTATCCGGTGCTGATCCGTCCGTCCTATGTGCTTGGAGGGCAGGGTATGCAGATCGCAGTACGCGATCAGGATATCGTAGAGTTTATGGCGGTTATCAACCGTTATCATCAGGAGCATCCGATCCTGATCGATAAGTACCTGATGGGTAAGGAAATTGAGGTCGATGCGGTATGCGATGGCGAGGACATTTTGATCCCGGGTATCATGGAGCATATCGAGAGAGCCGGTATCCATTCCGGAGACAGTATCTCCGTATATCCGGCACAGACGATCTCAGAGAAGATCAAGCGAGTTCTGGTTGATTACACCGGCAAGCTGGCACGTTCCCTGCATGTAATCGGACTGATCAATATTCAGTTTATCGTATATCAGGATGAGGTTTATGTGATCGAGGTAAATCCTCGTTCCAGCCGAACCGTACCATATATCAGCAAGGTTACCGGTATTCCGATCGTTGATCTGGCATCCCGCGTAATCCTTGGAGCAAAGATCCGTGATCTTGGCTTTGAGCCTGGTCTTGCACCGGATGCAGGCTATCTTGCAATCAAGATGCCGGTATTCTCTTTTGAGAAGCTTCGTGGAGCTGAGATTTCCCTCGGACCGGAAATGAAGTCTACCGGTGAGTGCCTTGGTATCGCCAAGACATTTGATGAGGCTCTGTATAAGGCATTCCTCGGAGCTGGAGTGAACCTTCCAAAGCATAAGAAGATGATCATTTCCGTTAAGGATTCGGATAAGTTGGAAGCTGTTGGAGTGGCAAAGCGTTTTAAGAAGCTTGGCTATGAGATCTTCGCAACGAGAAATACGGCACGTGTACTGAATGAGAACGGTGTGCTTGCCATTCCGGTAAACCGTATCAATGAGGAAGCACCGACACTGATGGATCTGCTTCTGGAGCATCAGATCGATCTCGTTATCGATACACCGACACACGGCGACAAGATGAAGGATGGTTTCCTGATCCGCCGTACTGCGATCGAGACAGGTGTAAACGTTCTTACTTCACTTGATACTGCCAATGCACTGCTGACCAGTCTTGAAAACTCAGATAAGACACATCTTTCTATCGTGGATGTGGCAACAATCTCCAAGAGTGGTTCCTACGCAAAGTAAGATATAAAGAAAAAGAGTAATATTATGATGCCGGCAGACAGATCAGCAATATGTACCTATATATGAATGGTTGTCTGGTTGTCGGATTGCAAAATTGCATCGCAATGGAGCAATCCGTGGCATCTGTTAGATGTGTGTATATAAAAACAGAATCCATACCGATCTACACCGGTATGGATTCTGTTTTTTGGTATAGGAAAATGTCGAATGTATAAAAAACCAGCCCCATACGGATTTGTTCCGATATGAGGGCTGGTTTTTATGATTATATGATGAAAAAATGATTGTCTTAATCTGCCGTGATCACAGTTCCGGTCTTGCCGGCTACGCCGTCCAAAGCAGTGTTCAGGTCAGTGATAACAGACTTGTGGGCAGGAGAGGAGGATGCGAAGGAAACAGCAGCCTCGATCTTTGGAAGCATTGCTCCTGTAGTGAACTGTCCTTCATCGATATACCTGGTTGCCTCCTCAACAGAGAGATGATCTAACGGTGTTGCCTGTGGTGTGTCAAAGTTCAGCATAACCTTCTCGACACCGGTAAGCAGGAGAAGCATATCTGCCTGAACACCCTCGGCGAGACATGCACTGGTAAGATCCTTCTCGATAACAGCGCTGGCTCCCTTTAAGCGGGTTCCCTGCTGCAGAACAGGAATTCCGCCACCACCGCAGGCAATGACAATCTGATCTGCGTCGAGAAGTGCCTTGATCGCATCTAATTCATAGATTTCCATTGGACGTGGGGCGCCGATGATACGGCGGTAACCCTTGTCGCCGTCCTTGATGACATGGTTGTTTTTCTTTTCCTCAGCTTTGGCTTCCTCCTCCGTCATATAACGACCGATGACCTTGGATGGCTGGCTGAAGGCTGCGTCAAACGGATCAACACGAACCTGTGTGATCAATGTGGTGACCGGCTTGTAGATACCGCGGTTTAACAGCTCGGTGCGGATCTCATTCTGAAGATCATAGCCAATGTAGCCCTGGCTCATTGCGCTGCAGATGGACATTGGTGCTACTGTATTATCCGGCTCGAGAAGAGAATACTCGGTCATTGCTGCGTGGATCATGCCGACCTGTGGTCCGTTACTGTGCGTGATCACAACCTGATACTTTGCCTCAACGAGATCGGCAATTGCTGCAGCGGCTTTCTTTACGGCAGCCTTCTGCTCCGGAAAGGTGCTGCCAAGGGCGTTATGACCAAGAGCAACCACGATTTTTTTATTGTTCATAATGGGTACCTCCATATGTATTATGTAATGATAGACAGATATATTTACGAACAAAAAACATCTGCATTGATAACTTTAAGTATATCATAAACGGAATGATAACACAAGAAAAGAGACGATTGCCATACGGTCAACCGCCCCTTCTCTGATTCATTTATAAATTGGGAATATTATAATATGAAAGCATAATTATTCTCTACGGTTCAAAGGTATGTATTATACCTCGAACAGCAGATCGCCGTAGGTTGGTACCGGCCAGTACGTCTTATCGACGATCATCTCCAGCTCATCGATCGGAGCACGGAGTGTCTCCATATCAGCAAATACAACCTCGCGGAAGAACAGAGCCTGTTCCTTGCCCTCTTCCTTAGTATCTGCCTCATCAACTGCCTTTTCAAGGGTAGCCAATGCCTTCTGTGCAGAAGCAAGGAGAGTAGATGTTTTCTTTAACAGCTCAGTCTGTACAGATACATCAGCATCCGGACATGCAGTCTGAACCTTTGTGATAGAATCTGCAAGGCTTGTTGTATATTTGATAACAGATGGAATGAACTGCTTGCCAGCCATATCAATCATTGTCTTAGCCTCAATGTTGATCGTCTTTGAGTAGTTCTCATAGTTAATCTCTACACGAGACTCAAGCTCTGCCTTTGTCATGACATTCTGTCTCTCAAAAAGATTTACGCTCTTGTCTGTTGCAAGATAAGGAATTGCCTCAACCATGGACTTGATGTTTGGAAGACCACGTCTCTCAGCTTCCTCAACCCACTCATTAGAATATCCGTCTCCGTTGAAGATGATACGCTGATGCTCGGTAACGGTTTTCTTGATCAGAACGTCAACAGCAGAGTCGAAATCGTCTGCCTGCTCAAGCTCATCTGCAAAATCCTGAAGGACATCGGCAACCATAGTATTTAATGTAAAGTTTGGTCCGGAGATGGACATGGAAGAACCAAGCATACGGAACTCGAACTTATTACCGGTGAATGCGAATGGAGATGTACGGTTTCTGTCAGTAGCATCCTTTTTCAGTACCGGAAGAACATGAACACCGGTATCAAGCTTCTCACCCTGAATAGAGGAAGAAACATCACCTCGGATGATCTGCTCAATGATATCCTCAAGCTGCTCGCCAAGGAAGATAGAAATGATAGCAGGCGGTGCCTCGTTTGCTCCGAGTCTGTGGTCGTTTCCAGGGCTGGAAGCAGACAGACGAAGAAGCTCTGCGTTGTCATCAACAGCCTTGATCACAGCGGCAAGTGTCAGAAGGAACAGCTTGTTCTCATGTGGTTTCTTGCCCGGATCCAGAAGGTTGATTCCGGTATCGGTTACGATAGACCAGTTGTCATGCTTACCGGAACCGTTTACACCTGCAAATGGCTTCTCATGAAGCAGACACTCAAGATTATGTCTCTTAGCTACCTTTTTCATCAGCTCCATAACAAGCTGGTTATGATCGGTAGAGATATTAGCAGTTGTAAAGATTGGAGCCATCTCATGCTGAGCCGGAGCAACCTCGTTATGCTGTGTCTTGGAAAGGATTCCAAGCTTCCAGAGCTCAATGTTGAGATCCTTCATGAATGCAGCGATGCGCTCCTTAATGGTACCGAAGTAGTGATCATCAAGCTCCTGACCCTTTGGAGCCGGTGCACCGAAAAGAGTACGACCGGTGAAGATCAGATCCTTACGCTGTAAATATTTATCTCTGTCAACCAGGAAATATTCCTGCTCAGGTCCTACGGAGCAGGATACCTTCTTGACATCATCATATCCGAAAAGCTTTACGATGCGGACAGCCTGTTTGCTGAGCGCTTCCATGGAACGAAGGAGAGGAGTTTTCTTATCAAGTGCCTCACCTGTATATGAACAAAATGCGGTAGGGATGCAGAGTGTAACGCCGGCAGCATCCTCACGCAGGAATGCAGGTGATGTACAATCCCATGCTGTATATCCTCTTGCCTCAAAGGTCGCACGAAGACCACCTGAAGGGAAAGAAGAAGCGTCCGGTTCACCCTTGATCAGCTCCTTGCCGGAAAATTCAAGAACCGGTTTGCTGTCAGATGCAGGACTTAAGAATGAATCATGCTTCTCTGCTGTAATACCGGTCATTGGCTGAAACCAGTGTGTATAATGAGTAGCGCCGTGCTCTAAAGCCCACTCTTTCATGGCATGAGCTACGACGTTTGCGATATCCTGATTGAGATCCTCGCCATTCTCCAATGTTTTCTTCCATGATTTGTAGACGTCCTTAGGCAACTTTTCCTTCATTACCTCATCGTTGAACACGTCTTTACCAAAAACCTGCTCAATTACGTTTTGTTCCATAATTCCTACCATCCTTTCATCATCAACTGACTTTTTATTTTATGAGGCGGTCGGATAATGTGTCAAACCCTGTTGTCGATGACCGTCTCATGGATGCTGGATAAACTGTTTATGTCAGTCTGATTAGTAAAAAAGGGCGCACTCATTACAAGTAATGAGAACACCCTTGTTCCATTCGTTATCCAACTGCAGATTACTATATCACAAAATAAATCATTTGAAAAGCCCTTTTTTTGATTTTTTTTAATTCTTTGATCACAAATTCCTTGTTGACAAAACATTTTAATAGGTATACTCTAAAAAACGCTGTCTGTAAAAAGCAGTTATATCACAAGTACATAGCGAATATTCGCAGAGAGAAAGAGGTGTTTTTCGGTTGAAGTATCTGAAGCAGTTTTCAATCATTCTTTTCATTTCATTATTAGGAGAAATATTACATAGTATTGTTCCACTTCCGATGCCGGCAAGCATTTATGGTCTGGCAATACTGTTTACGGCATTATCGACAGGGATCATACCATTGGAAGAGGTTCGTGAGACCGGTCGTTTTCTGATCGAGGTAATGCCGCTTATGTTTATTCCGGCGGCAGTCGGACTGCTCGGAGCATATCATACATTAATGCCGGTGCTGGTGCCATATGCAGTGATCACGCTTGTAAGTACACTGCTTGTGATGCTGGTGGCAGGCAAGGTAACGCAGGCGATGACAGGAGAGGAGCAGACCAATGAGTGAGTTTATGCAGAATTCGGTATTCTGGGGTGTAGCGTTGAGCTTTGTGGCATATGGAATTGGAATGCTGCTGCAGAGAAAATTTCATCGGGCAATTTTTAATCCATTATTAATCTCTGTTATTTTGATTATGGTCTTTCTTGGTGTTTCAGGGACAGATTACAGAGAGTATCAAGAGGGGGCGAATGTGATCAGCTATTTTCTGACACCGGCAACGGTCTGCCTTGCGATTCCTCTTTATGAGCAGATTGAGCTTTTGAAAAAGAACTTCCGTGCGATCATGGTGGGGATACTTTCGGGGGTATTGACAAGTCTTTGCAGTGTGCTTACCATGTCTGTTTTCTTTGGACTGAATCACAAGGAGTATGCGACGCTCCTGCCAAAATCGATCACAACAGCGATCGGGATGGGCGTTTCGGAGGAGCTTGGCGGTTATGTGACACTTACTGTGGCAATCATAATTATTACCGGTATTCTTGGAAGTGTTCTGGCGGAGACGGCGTGCAGGATCTTTAAGATCACGGAGCCGGTTGCAAGAGGTGTTGCGATCGGAACGGCATCGCATGCGATCGGTACCTCCAAGGCAATGGAAATGGGAGAGACGGAAGGGGCGATTTCCGGCTTGTCGATTGCGGTTGCAGGTCTTTTGACGGTTGTGGGAGCGTCCGTATTTTCCTGCTTTCTATAAAGAAAGGATGTACCGCCTCGCTATTGCTTTTTGAGGGCGAATCGTTTATCATAAGAAAGAGTGTGTGTAACCGATATACATCGAACGTCAGCAAAAGTGTAGAAATGAGGAGTGCTTATGGAGAAGAAGCAGAAAAAAAATATAGATATATCTGTACAGGAGCCGGAGGAAATCTTTCATCCGGATTATGTGGCATCACAACAAAAGAAAAAGAAACGTTTCCGGGGAATGCTTGGTCACTGGTTTGGTCTGTTTCTTGTTATTATCATATCAATCGTTATATTTTACTGCCTTTCTAATATGGTGCATATTCTGAAAGCAGTGCGGACGCTGGTGAAGCTTCTGATGCCGGTCATATATGGTCTGGTGATCGCATACCTGCTGAATCCGCTGATGGTATTTTACGGCAATGTATTTTACCGCCTGTTTGGAAGAAAGATTCCGGAGGACGAGGAGCGGCATGTGGAACGTTATCAGAAGTTTTCCAAGGTGATCAGCCTGATCCTGGCGATGATAACAGGTCTGCTGATCATTACCGTGCTGCTCTGGATGCTGATCCCGCAGGTGTTTAACAGTGTCATTGCACTTGCCAATACGCTGCCGGATCAGGCACAGGATTATTATCATAAGGTCAGCAAGTGGGTTATGGACAATCCTTATATGGCCAATCAGTTTCAGGATGCGCTGCTTCATCTGACTGACAGTCTGGATGAGTGGACACAGAAGGATCTGCTTCCGTGGCTGCAGACCGGGCTCCTGCCGAATGTCAATTCGCTTGCGTCTATGTTTGCAAGTGGTGTATTCAGTGTGCTGGGCGTATTATATAATCTGCTGATCGGCTGTATTGTTGCCGTGTATCTGCTTCTTGGCAAGGAGAAGTTTTTGGCACAGGCAAAGAAAATGATCTATGCGGTTTTTGGAAAGAAGCAGGCAGATGTGATCTTGCATTACAGCCGCATGACAAATGATACATTTAGCGGCTTCATTGTTGGTAAGATCGTGGACTCAGCGATTATCGGAGTGATCTGTTTTATTGTAATGTGGATCCTGAAGCTGCCGTATCCGCTGCTGATCAGCGTGATCGTTGGTGTGACGAATGTGATCCCTGTATTCGGTCCGTATATTGGAGCGGTGCCGAGTGCGTTACTGATCTTGTTGGTCAGCCCGATGCAGTGTTTATATTTTGTGGTTTTTATCATTATTCTGCAGCAGCTGGACGGAAACGTAATAGGACCTGCTATTCTTGGTGAATCGACCGGTCTGACCGCATTCTGGGTACTTTTTGCGATCCTGCTGTTCGGCGGAATGTGGGGCATTGTCGGCATGATCGTCGGAGTGCCGTTGTTTGCGATGATCTATCGTCTGCTGAAGGACTATCTGGAGCTTCGGCTGTATCATAAGAGACTTAGTACGGAGACAGAGATGTATAAGGATCTGAAGAGTATTCAGTCCGATGTCCAGGGAGATAAGCATTATATCCTGTATACAAAGAAGGAAAAGAGAAATGCAAATCTGCGTAGAGATGCAGAGGATAAAATAACGCTGATGCAGCTGTTAGACCAGAAGCTGATGGATGTTTCGGATGCGGAGGGAGAACAGCCGAAGCTGAAGAATGCAGCAGGGCAGGATAGTCAAAATGCATCGGAGAAGACAGTGGACGATTTGGCAGAAGGCGGCAGAGACGAGTACGGGAAGGTCGTGGAAGCCGGGGAAAACATGCCGGGGCGGACTGTGGAAGCTGCAGATGTATTAGTGACAGACAAGCAGGAACACAAATAAAGCAACGGTTAATGATAGAAAATGATGCCGGCCGGGTGTGCAGGACCGGAATCAAAAGGGGAGCTGTACACAGAAATGGGGAAAATATGATTAAAAGTATGACAGGCTTTGGAAGAAGCGAAGTGATCACCGAAGAATACAAGATGACAGTGGAGATGAAGGCGGTCAATCACAGATACTGCGATATCGGGATCAAGCTTCCTAAGAAGTTTAATGCATTTGAGAATGCAGTGCGTTCCACCGTGAAGGAATATGCTTCCAGAGGTAAGATTGATATTTATATTTCTTATGAGGATTATGCCGGAAAGCGGACAAAGGTGGATTACCACGATACCGTTGCAAGAGGCTATATGGATGCGATCGAGAAGGCGACTGCCACCTTTGGTATTGAAAAGGGAATCTCTGCGGCAGCGCTGATCCGTATGCCGGATGTGATCGCTCTGGATGAGATAGAAGACGATGAAGAGACGCTATTTCCGGTGCTGGAGCAGACGTTAAGAGAGGCTGCCACACGTTTTGCAGAATCCCGAGAGAAGGAAGGGGAGCATCTGTTCCGTGATCTGAATGAGAAGTTAGATGGTATTGAGCAGATGGTATGCAATGTGGAGAAGCGTTCTCCGGAGATGCTTGCTGAGTACAGACAGAAGATCACAGATAAGGTAGAGGAGCTGCTTGGTGATAAGAATATTGATGAGCGTGTGCTTGCGACAGAGCTTACGATCTATGCAGATAAGGTCTGTGTGGATGAAGAGACAGTCCGGCTTCACAGCCATATCAAGAATATGAGAGATACATTGCTGCTGGGAGAGAACATCGGACGCAAGCTCGACTTTATCGCACAGGAGATGAATCGAGAATCTAATACCATTCTTTCAAAAGCAAATGACAGGACACTTTCCAATATTGCCATTGATCTGAAGACGGAGATCGAGAAGGTCAGAGAGCAGATTCAGAACATTGAATAATGGCAGAGCCGGGAGGAAATAAAATGCTGGTAAATGTCGGTTATGGGAATGTGGTTAATATGAATAAGGTCATCAGCATTGTGCGTGCCGATGCGGCACCGATCAAGCGGATGATTCAAAATGCCAAGGATGCAGGGCTGGCGGTGGATGCCACCTGTGGCAGAAAAACAAAATGCATTCTGGTCATGGACAGTGGACATCTTGTTTTGTCGGCACTTCTGCCTGAAACGATTGAGAGCAGAGTGAAAACGCCGATGGATTATGAGAAGCATAATGAGGAAATGGAGGAATAAAAATGTCAGACAGAGGAGTTCTTACAGTGATTTCAGGATTTTCGGGAGCCGGGAAAGGAACCGTTGTTAAACAGCTCCTTCAAGAATACGATTATGGTCTGTCGATCTCAGCGACAACCCGATCACCGCGGGAGGGGGAGCAGGATGGTAGAGAATATTTCTTCAAAACAAAAGAAGAGTTTGAGAAAATGATCAGAGAGCATCAGCTCATTGAGTATGCGCAGTATGTCGGAAATTATTACGGAACACCAAAGGAATATGTGGTGCAGCAGTTGGAGCAGGGCAAAGACGTTATTCTTGAAATTGAAATGCAGGGAGCGCTTCGTGTCCGCGAGATCCTTCCGGAGGTAAATCTGATCTTTCTGACACCGCCAACGGTGGATGAACTGGAACGGCGGCTGGTCAGCAGAGGAACAGAGACGGCAGAGGTGATCCGTGAGCGCATGGCGAGAGCCAAAGAAGAGAGTGCTTATATGAAAGAATACGTTGTCATTAACGATGATCTTGATGAATGCGTGGAGAATGTCCATCAGCTGATCCGCTCTCTTCATTATAAGAGAGAACAGCAGGAGGGCTTCATTCAGAAAATAAAACAGGAGTTTGAAAAAAGATAGTTGATAAATTTATCTTTTTGCGATATTCTAATAGCTAGTGCAATATTTTCAAATTAATCAGATTACAATTGAAAGGGGTATATTTATGTTACATCCATCTTATACAGATTTAATGAAATTAGTAAACAGTGAGGTAGAGACCGGTGAGGCTCCGGTAGTCAACAGCCGTTATTCTATCGTTCTGGCAACCTCCAAGAGAGCACGTCAGCTGATCGATGGAGTTCAGCCACTCGTAAAATCCAAATGTCCAAAACCGCTGTCTATAGCAATTGAGGAGTTAAGCAATTCCAAAATCCATATTCTCAGCGAGGAAGAGGCTGCTGAGCTTGAGGCAAAGAAAGCCAAAGAGGCACAGGAGAGAGCAGAGGAAGCAGAGTCATTCCTTTCTTTTTCTGAGGAAGACTAATCAAATTGTCAGGATAGGAGCTTGTTGATGATGGAACAAAACCAGGATCAGACAAATGAAGTGGAGCAGGAAGAAAACTGCCCGGTAGAAGAAAATACACAGGATAAGGATAATACGAAGAAACCATCAAAGGCACAGCGCATCCGAAGTGCCATTTTTGAGCTGCTTGTTTATGTGGCGATCATTGTGGTATGTGTGATGGTTGTGCCGCGCTATGTGATACAGCGTACGATCGTGGATGGTACCTCTATGGAGGCGACACTGCAGGATCAGGATAACCTTCTGGTTGATAAGCTGTCTTACCGCTTCTCCGATCCAAAACGGTTTGATGTGATCGTATTTTATCCATATGGCAGAGAGAATGAGGATTATTACATTAAGCGGGTAATCGGTCTGCCGGGAGAGACGATACAGATTGTGGGAGATACGATCTATATTGATGGAAAGGTTCTTAAGGAGAGTTATGGCAAGGATCCGATGACGGAATCCGGCATTGCCTCGGAGCCGTTAAAGCTCGGCAAGGATGAATATTTTGTGTTGGGAGATAATCGTGAGGTCAGCGAGGACAGCCGTTATGAGGAGGTTGGTCCGGTATCCCGCGACAAGATTGAGGGAAGGGCTGTACTTCGGATCTATCCGTTGAACAAGTTTGGCACACTTCGTTCCCAGGGGAATAAGGCTAAGGCTGCAGAGCGCAGTTCGGATGCAGATACAGATGATGCAAAGGTAGTTGCGATCGATGCCGGTCATCAGAGTCGTGGTAACAGCTCGACAGAGCCGGTGGGACCGGGTTCTTCAGTGCGTAAGGCAAAGGTTGCCGGAGGTGCGACAGGTGTGTCTTCTCATGTGCCGGAGTATAAGATTAACTTAAGTGTTGCCAAAAAGCTTCGTAAGGAGCTTGAATCGCGTGGATATAAGGTTGTTATGATCCGCACGAAGAATAATGTCAATATCAGTAATAAGCAGAGGGCGCAGATTGCCAATAAAAGCGGTGCTGATATCTATGTAAGGATCCATGCGGACAGTTCTGCGTCATCGTCAGTACGGGGAGCATCTGCGTTATATCCGTCGACAAAGAACCGGTATGTCGGAAAGCTCAGTGCGAAGTCTAAGAAGCTGTCTCAGTATATGCTGAACAGTTATTGTAAGAAGACAGGCATTCGTAGCAGAGGTCTCTCTCTCAGAGACGATCTGACAGGAACAAACTGGAGTAAGATTCCGGTGACTCTGATCGAGATGGGATTTTTGAGTAATCCGACAGAGGATCGCTATATGCAGAAAAAGTCTACCCAGAACAAAATGGCAAAGGGAATGGCAGACGGAATTGATAAATATTTTAACCGCTAAACCCTAGAAATAATGCGGGTTCGCGGAACTTTACAAAAAATATTTTAAAAAAAATCAAAAAAATGCTTGCATTTTGTCAGAAAGTAGTGTAATATATCAACTGCTGACGCGGTAAAGCGTAGCAGCGAAATGGTCTGTTGGTCAAGCGGCTAAGACGTCGCCCTCTCACGGCGAAAACAGGGGTTCGATTC
>ERZ779843.1345-NODE-1345-length-29566-cov-14.960083_pt1 | contig 29566 bp, 20 predicted proteins | sample MGYA00511560_ERZ779843 | MGnify/ENA primary metagenome ERZ779843 (study PRJEB29588, sample SAMEA2158062) | human gut metagenome | biome: human gut; feature: human-associated habitat; material: faeces | place: Denmark | collected 2008/2010 ... | reverse complement strand
CGAAAGTGAGTGGATACAACCATCCCGAGTGGGTGGGAATGCTCCGTTTTCGCCAACATTTCTATTGGTTTTATAGAATAAAAGGGGATGATTGGCAATCACATCCTTTAAGGGAAGTCGTTTCAACCGTACCCCTTTATGAATTTCGTCCTATAACTTCCATTCACCACATTATGGGGTCAGTTAAAAGCGCCCCTCCCAACCCTTATTTCGTGATTCCTGATGTGATTGAAAGTTAAATACGTTAAATATTCACCTTTTCGTATCTAATCAGAATCCATACGGTCACTTTTCTACCGTTTAGAGCGTATAGCATTGATAATCACCTAATAATAGATACTTCAATTGTAATTCTCTTATAAGCATTACAATTCCAAGCAGTGTAATTGCTATTGGTATGAATCCTTTTGGTGGATGCCATGCTGATTTGAAGAACGAGTCAAAAGCCTTGATATATGAACACAATGTTTTATTTAACAAAGATAAGACTACGATTATTTCGTATAGAGCAAAAGATGCAAACTATGTCATTCCTGACAGCGTGACAGGTATTGGAGATGGTGCTTTTTTAGAGTGCAATTCTCTCACAAGCATCATTATTCCAGACAGTGTAACAAGCATTGGATGGTTGGCTTTTGCATATTGTAATTTCCTAACAAGTATCAACATTCCTGACTCTGTAACAACTATCGGGAATAGTGCTTTTTATGGTTGTAAATCCCTAACAAGTATCAACATTCCAGATTCTGTAACAAGTATTGAGTATTGCGCATTTGAGGAATGTGATTCCCTTTCTCCTCAAGTCAAATCCGACATCATTCAACGTTTTGGGGATATTGTCTTTTATGGGGAAGAAGATGACTGGTTCCTCCGAAATTGTCCTGACTACTTCATTCATAGAATACGTGGTTTCTAACTAATTAATAAACAACATTTTGCACCTTTTGCGTCACCTAATATGGGGTGACGCAAAAGGTATCTTAACTATGTTTATCAAAAAGAAAAGACCGTAAAAACACTTTGTGTTATGGCCAACTGATTATAACCCTTTCACCTTTCTGAGTCGGAATCACCAGCACTTCGCCCTCACGGGTTACATCGCCCTTATTACCTGTCACCGTCGGTTCTCCATTTTGCATAGACGCAGGCAAAGCAATACGGCAAGTTCCGCCCTGCTCTGGATAAATGCTGATTTGCTGCACCTTGCCATCTTTTTGCTCGGCAGACACAAGGAAGGCGCCCATGGCACGCAGATCCTGGAAAGAGATATCTTGCCATGAAGCTGGAACAGCAGGGAAAATTCGAATGATACCGGTATGACTCTGCATCAGCATCTCTTGTATTCCGGAAGCAAAGGCGAAGTTTCCTTCGAGCGTGAAGGGGCGATAGGTAAACTTTGACTTACCACTATTCGTCTGGTCGCCATTGGCATGGAAGGTGTTGGGCAAGCAGAAGCATTCGGCAAAGGTCTTCAGGGCCTGAGCGGCACCCTCGCCGTCAAATGCACGGGCTTTCATGTTGCCAAACCAACTGTAGGAATAACCGCACCACCAGTCTGGGCCCACTTCCTGCATGCGTTTGAGCGTAGCATTGATAATCTGTTGGGACTCCTCTCCCTGGCTGTAGTCAAGTAAGCCTAACGGATGAATTGCCATGGCGTGGGAGAAGTGGCGATGCGACTCGTTATAGGGGAAACCTTTGGCGAAAGTGAGCGAACCCGCCTCATCCAGATCAAAGGCTGGCAACTGTTTTCCTACTTTTTCCCAATGCACCGCCTCGTCGTTCAACTTCAAAGCCGCCGCCATTTCGGAAGCAGCCTTGAAGGCAAACTTCATCAAGGAAAGGTCGTAGTTGGTCATATCCTTGAACCAAGCCTTGATACTATTGTCGAATATTTCGGGACTTGAATTCATTGGCAAACGACGAAACCCCTGGTTGTCAACGCTGGAAAGCTGTTCGAGGAAAGTCGCCACATCCTTCGTAAACGGATAAGCCCGTTCTTTCAGAAATACATTATCGGCCGAATATTTCCAATGCAGATAGAAATGCTGCGACAGCCAAGCACTCACCGTCGGAGACATGGCATACTGAATCCAGCCACCCATCGGTTCGCCAGTCAATGTGCAAACGCCCGGAACGTTAATACCTTCACATTCAAAGTATTGCTTCGTGTATTTCCTATAGACCTCACGTTGGTTCCAAAGCGTATTCAGATAGCCCATCTCTTCCTGCAAATGGTTTCCCATATAGGATGGCCAATAGCTTAACTGCGTATTCAAGTCGTGATGATAATCACCCTTCCATGGTGGAAGTTTCCCATTGTCGGCAGTCCATACTGCCTGGAGAGAGATTGGAGAAGAGTTTTCACGGGAAGCAGAACCAAACTTGTACATTTCGTTGTCGTATTGCTTCCGCAAGACCGTATCGGGTATGGAAATGGAAGAGGCTTGCCAATAGTTGTTCCAATAGTCCATGTGGGCACTGTAGTCCGCGTCCACTCCACGCTCCAGGGCTTGGAGGGTTGCTTCCGAAGCCTTGTCGGACGACAATGAAGAAGAGACACTCCAAACGCCATACAACTTTTTGCCTTTTTGTTTCCAACGTACATTCACGTCGTAATAGAATCCACCCCACCCCGGCTGATGATAGGTTATTTCCTGCTTCTCAGTCCGTAGCGTTCCTTGTTCATATCCCAGGCGACGCAAATCTAAGCCTGTCACCGGATCGTTATCACCAGCAGCTACAGGCTTGTTGTATTTCGGTGCTATCAAACTGGGGCATATTGTGTCGGGGAGGTTTTCAAAAACAAACCAGCCCACAGGCTCAGTGGCATGGACAAAAGTCTTCAGTGTGGTGCCATTATCCCAACGGGCCTCGCACAACGCATTGTTCAGATACAAACGTATGTCGTTAGGCTCACCCAATTTTTCCAAAGGAAACTCAAGGGCAGCTCCTGGTATTTTCGAAGGAGCAGGCAGCTGGTCATAAGGCCAGTCGTATTTCTTCTGAACTGGTAGATAGTCGCCCTTTTGCACTTGACTATATACCCACGAGAAACGGTTGTTGGATCCAGAGATACTATCCATAGGTCGAAGGTCCCAAAGGTCGGTACGGTCCAGGGAAAAACGTAGAGCAGAATCCCTTTGCCATAGCAAAGCTCCAACAGTCGCATTGCCCAATGGGATGCCCTCGTCCCAGCTTCTCGCCAACTGTGTGAACTGCAAATCGCTTGCCAAAGGCTTTTCCCTCCAGTCTGTCTTCACCTGGCATGAGCTCAATACTCCGCCTATCGAAATCAGACCCAAAAGAAGAAAAGACTTTCCACATCGCCTGACACCCATTATTATCCTCACAAGTCCGCTTCCACGTCCTGCGACGAGTTCATTCAAGTATTTCTTAGGTTCAAACCTCATGTTATGGTGTTATTTTGGATATTGGTATCACATTTTGCACCACAAAGATAGTGTTTTTATCTCAACAGATGGCATCAACGATAGAAAATCTGCATTTGAGAAGTTCAAAAAATAAAAATGCAGAATTTGTAGGTCGAATGTTTCTCCGCTGCAAGGTAGAAGAAATTAAGGTTCTTCCGGAAAATGGAGTGATTCGACGTGGACACATAGAAGACAACTTGAACAACTTTTACAACAAGTAACAACTCTTTCGGTAAGCCATGAGCAGAACTGAGCTTGCTCAAGTTATGCCATGGCGAGAAAGAGTGCCATGTAATGGAACAGCTTCGCGGGGACATCGCCTCTTCGAGGCCCATGCTGACCAAGGGTTGCTGCAAGGGAAACAACTATGAACAAAACCTATCACTCGATTTTCCGGATGAACCAAAAAAATCCTCCACTAAAAGAGAGTTTCTCTGATTTTATTTGTAACTTTGCCGTATCTATTGACGAATTCTCTTGTTTGTTTTGCAGCACTAAGACAGGTGAATTCTCTGAGATGAAATGATCCTGGGCAACTTATTATTGACCAGTCGCTTAAAGCACATAACAATCTATAGTGCTGCGGAATTAAAGTATAGTATTATGCTACTTAAAAAAGGAACTCTTCTTCAAGGAGGTAAATACAAAATAGAAAAAGTCTTGGGACAAGGCGGGTTTGGAATCACCTATCTTGCAACTCAAATCAACCTAAACAGAAAGGTTGCCATCAAAGAATTTTTCATGAAAGATATGTGCTGTAGAGAAGAAGACACAAATCAAGTATATTACATCTCCTCTGACAGAAATTTTGTTGATAATTTCAAAAACAAATTCATTAAAGAGGCTCAGACAATATCTTCTCTTAATCATCGTAATATAATTCGCATACATGACACTTTTGAAGAAAATGGCACTGCGTATTATGCAATGGAATATATTGATGGATGCTCGATTAGCGACATTTTGAAACAACAAGGTAAATTGCAAGAGGATGTAGCAATACAATATATCAAAGAAGTAGCAGAAGCGCTTAACTACATACATAGCAAGCATATCAACCATCTTGACATTAAACCTAGCAATATTATGGTTCGCCAAGTTGATAATTCTGTCGTTCTCATTGACTTTGGTGTTGCGAAACAATATGATCTATTGACAGATGAAGGCACTACATCAACCCCTGTTGGCGTAAGTCATGGTTATTCTCCACTTGAGCAATATTCTGATGGAGGCGTGCAGAACTCTTCGCCACAGTCTGATATTTATGCCCTAGGAGCAACCTTATATACGATGGTTGTTGGTGAAAAACCGCCACACGCTGTTAGCATCTCACAGAATGGCTCCCCTACCATCCCGAATACTATATCTACAAATATTCGCAATGCGATAACTGCTGCTATGAAGCTAAAACGCTCCGAGCGACCTCAAAGCGTTAGTAGTTTTGTAAATATATTAAATGGCCTGGATTGTAACGAAGAAACAGTAGTTATAACCAAGCAAAAAAAATCAAGAAGACCTATTGTATTAGCATCAACGCTTTTGTTATTGATAGCAATAATCGCACTTAGTGTGTTTGCTTGGAATCAGAATAAGACCTCCACGCGTATGAATACTAATGCTGTTGACACAATAAAGATTGATTCGCTAGAAAAGAATGAACCCAAGATTAATGATCAAGTAGAGGTTCAAACTTTCTCGTACAAGAAACAAATAGGTGATAACCTTGTTGATTATTCCATAGACTATCCAACAGCGGGCAACTCCATTCTTAGAAGAAATGTTATTGAATGGATAAACGAGTCGCTCGGTGGACAATACACAGGAAATTTAAAGGATGCACAATCCATTGTGGATTTTTATGGTAAAGAAGTTGAATTATCGAATGAAAACTACATAGAAGTAAAGCACCATATAAAAATGAAATATCAAACAGAAAAATATGTAACATTCGAGCATAGCGGTTATGCTATGCAAGAAGGAGCAGCACACGGATTTGGAGGAACAATCGGCGCAACATTCAGAAAAGATGATGGACGTAAATTTGGCTGGGATATGTTTAGTAACTACGAGGGACTTCAACCATCTATTAAGCAAGGACTTAAGAGATACTTTGAGGTAAGCACTGATCAAGAATTAGAGGAACACCTTATATTTCTACCAGAAGGGAATACAATTAACTCTTTGCCTATGCCATCATCCGACCCATGGTTAACACCAAACGGTTTAACCATGAGTTATGGTGCTTATGAAATTGCATGCTACGGCGATGGAGAACCAACTTTCACAATTCCTTTCAACAATATCAAGAATTGTTTAACAGCAACAGCAAAAAAATTAATTCCAGAATAATATCATAGAAGCGGTCGTTAAGCAGAATGAAGTGTACACAAGACTTTTAGGTCTCAGCCGAAAAATGGTTAAAGAGACTAAGAAGACACCTCCTAAGCCAAGCCTGCTTGAATAGAGGAGGGACTTACTTTTTGAAATCGAGTAGGAGGTAAATACTGTTCATAGGTATTTATCTCCTACTTCGCATTTTGCGCCCCCCACTCCATCGTACATGCGGTTTCGCATGCCTTCTGCTTGACATACGAAACGAATGCTGTCAGATAAAACTTTTGTTTCCTCCCGAGGTTTCAAAATTTTCTCCACGAGGAATGCGATTTTGCCCACAGGTTAATCATGCGGATTCGACACAAGTTGGTCGTACAGTTTTGACCTAAAATCGGTCGTTGAGAATTATCGGAAAAAGACGAGGAGGACATAAAAACTTGACGCAACAAGACTGCTAACGCATCAAGTCAGAAGACAACACTACACTATCGGCAAAAAGTGACTCCGAAGGGATTCAAACCCTTGACCTTCAGAACCGGAATCTGACGCTCTATTCAGCTAAGCTACGGAGCCAATTGATAAAAATCGGGTGCAAAGATACGGCATTTTTTCCAAACCGCAAAATAATCCAGCGAAAAAACGCCGTATCTTTGCCTCCAGGGACAAGGGCAGCAAGACAAGGGTGGGAGCAATAGCACGTCAGGCCAGATCGAGGCTGAGGGATTGCACCAACCGGCCCACAGCAGTATTCTCCTTGACCAGTTGGTCGAGCGTCTCCTTGGGCGAGAGCAGGGGCTTGATCTCATCCTGCTTGGCCAGACGGATGGAGACCTGCAGACTGCCATTCTTCAGGCATTTGGCCAGCGTGGCACGGATGCGGCTCTTGATGGTCAGCATCTGGTCGTAGAGGATCTGATTCTCCGCCACGATCTCCACGTTGGGATAGTCAGTGATGACAGGACTGAGGTTTCTCATTCGCGTGGACATAGCCCGCATGTTCTCTGGCATACGGGTGCACATCGCGCGCCACTGGACGAGGAGATCCTCCTCCGTGAAGGCGTTGCGCTCCTCGGCATTCTCCACCTCCACCGTCTGCTCCGCCGTGGGTTTATCCTTGTGGGTCAGGATATCGCCAAAGGACATTCCCATACTGCGCCCGAGATTGAGCTTGGCCGACTTCAGCGCCCCTGCGGGAGGAGCCGTCCTAACTGTCTCGGAAGACTGCTGAGTTGGCTTGGATTCCGTCCTTTGGTCAGCCTTTTGGTCAGCAGACTGCGACTGATCCGTAGCCGGCTGCACGGTCTGCTGGGCGTGTTGCCGTTTTCTCTGTGCAACCGGGGCCACCTGCGCGCCCCTTTCTGGCTGCACCTGTCGGAGTAGTTTCTGAAACAGGGTTTTCAACTGCTTAGGGCTACGCCCCGCACCCGCCGTATCGTCCTCAGGCTGGGTGATCTGTGCAATCTCGATGAGCGTCAGTTCCACGAGCAGCCGTTTATTGGACGACTGGCGATACTGCACGTCGCAACGGTTGGCAATGCGCAGCGCTTGGTAGAGGAAGCGGGCCGGACACTTCTGCGCCTGCTCCCGATACTGTTCGCGCTGGCGGTCGCTGACCTCCAGGAGCGGCAAGGTCTGCGGGTCCTTGGCCATGAGCACGTTGCGGATGTGGCTGGCCAGTCCGACGATGAAATTGCCCCCGTCGAAGCCCTTCGCCAGCACCCCGTTGAGGAGCAGCATGATGTCGGCCACCTTGTTGTCCAAGGCCAGGAAGACGGTCTTGAAGTAGTTGTCGGCATCGAGGACGTTGAGGTCTTCGATCGTTTTCTCGAAGGTGACATTGCCCTGCGAGAAACTCGCCACCTGGTCGAAGATGGAGAGCGCGTCGCGCATACCGCCGTCGGCCTTTTCCGCTATCACGCCCAGGGCCTCCTCCTCATAGGAGATTTTTTCGCGGTCGGCCACCATCTTCAGTTGCTGGATGATATGGGCCACGGACATTCGCTCGAAGTCGTAGATCTGGCAGCGCGAGAGGATGGTGGGCAGGATCTTGTGCTTCTCGGTCGTGGCGAGGATGAAGATGACATGGGCGGGCGGTTCCTCCAACGTCTTGAGGAAGGCATTGAAGGCCTGCTGCGAGAGCATGTGGACCTCGTCGATGATAAAGACCTTGTAGCGGCCCACCTGCGGAGGGATGCGGGTCTGCTCCATGAGCTGCTTGATCTGATCGACACCATTGTTGGACGCGGCATCGAGCTCGAAGATGTTGAAGGAGCGGCCCTCCTCGAAAGCCTTGCAACTCTCGCAGGCGCCACAGGCCTCGCCGTTGTCGGTGGGGTACTCGCAGTTGATGGCCTTGGCAAAGATGCGCGCACAAGTGGTCTTTCCCACACCGCGCGGACCGCAGAAGAGGTAGGCATGGGCCAGTTTGCCCGACTTGACCGTATTGCGGAGAGTGGTGGTCAGCGCGTCCTGGCCGACGACGTCGGAAAACTTCATCGGACGGTATTTGCGCGCAGAAACTATATATTCGTTCATTGGCTGAGTTAGGTTTTGGCCCAATGTCGGCGACGCAAGACGGGCAGCCCCCATCCACGCCACAACCAAGCGCCCCAAGGCGCCCGCAGGCTTTATCACATTGCAAAGGTAGCAAAAAGTTGGTAACAATCCTCGCGTCCATCCACATTTTATGGTTAAATAGATAAAAAATGCAAGAGCGTTTGCCCTTTGTATGCTTTTAAATACTTACTTTTGCAGAAACAAAAATCGAACGTGATTAAGATTACCGGACATATCGTCAGAATCCTCAGCCGCTTCAAATACCACATCGTGGTGGTGATGGGCGTGCTCTATGTCGGCTTCTTGGGCGACGACTGCTTCATGAAGCGCTTCGAGTACGACTACAGGATCTCTGACCTACAGGACGAGATCGCCAAGTATGAGAAGGTCTATCAGACCAACAACCAGCGGCTGCACGAGCTCCGGGCCGATTCCTCGGCCATGGCCCGCGTGGGTCGCGAGCGCTATTTCATGAAGACTGACGACGAGGACGTCTTCGTGCTGAGCGACGACGATAATTCGGACAACAACCCAGCTTTCTATGAAACAATTAAGTAAGGCAGAGACCTTCCTCTTCCTCGCCGGCGGCGTGCTGATGGTGGCGGGTGCCGGCTGCTATGTGTTCTTCATCCTCCAGGGCCTTGTCTGCTTCCTGGTGCTGGCGGGAAGCCTGCTCTTCGCCGCCATGCAAGCGCGCCAGCGCTATGAGGGCACCAGCATCACGCTGCGCCGTCTGCGCCGCATCCAGTTTTTCGCCCTGGCCTGCTTCGTCTGCGCCGGCGTATTCATGGTCGAGGACTGCTACCACCTCCTCAAGCCCTGGTTTGCCCAGTCCATCTCGGGCTATGCCAACTACGTCAATATCTTCAACAACAACTGGGTGGTGGCGCTGCTGATAGGCGCCCTGCTGGAGATGTACACCACCCACCGCATCGGCCACGAGCTGCGTAAAGAAGAGCAAGAGAACCATCAATAACGAAATCTAAAAGGATCTGTCGCCGAGACCGCCTCGGCCAAATGGTCAAACATATTATGAACAAGATCGTCTATACTATTACCGCACTCCTGTCGCTCACCTCCTGTGCCGGCACCTACGACATACAGGGTTCCTCCAACGTGTCGGACCTTGACGGCCAGAAGCTCTATCTGAAGGTGACGAAGGACGGCAACCTGACCAACCTCGACTCCTGCGATGTCGTACACGGTCAGTTCTCCTTCAGCGGCAAAGTAGATAGCGCCCACGTCGCCCGCATCTTCATGGACGACAAGGACCTCTCGCAGCCCGTCGTCATCGAGCAGGGCAACATCAGCATCAAGCTCGACAACACACAGCAGAAGGTCAGCGGCACACCGCTCAACGACAAACTCAACAAGTTTTGGAACCGCTTCGTGCAGATCCGCAACCAGTATGCCGACATCGACCACGAGCAGAGCGCGGCCATCATGAACGGACAGGACGAGGCGGCGGTCAACATCCGGCTGGCCAAAAAAGCCATCAAAGTCTTTGAGCAGGGCGACAAGCTCTTCACGAAATTCGTGACGGACAACTTCGACAACATCCTGGGTCCGTGGGGATTCTTCACCCGCATCCAGTATGACACCACGCCCGACGCCTACCCCGTCTGGCTCAACGACTACCTCTTCGCCACCGCCCTCGACGGTCTGCCCTCGTGGATAGAGTTTATCATGGCCAAGGCACCCGACAACTTCAAGAACGACCCCGACGTGAAGCAGTTCTACCAGCACTTCCAGGAGACCTTGCAGCGCAACAACGGCACGATGGAGGACGTGCCAGCCGTGCCCATGAGCGAAGGCGACGCCAACGTGGCTCCGATCACGCCCAACCAGATGGCGAGCGACTCCATATCTTATTAGACTTCCATTCCCACTATACCTATTATATATATAGACACTGAGAATCATGAGCACGCTGATCAAAAACGGCACCCTCGTCAATGAGGGCGTGTCGAGACAAGGGACCATCACCATAGGCGACGACGGACGCATTGCCTCCATCGGGACGGAAGCCCCCATGGCGGAAGACTGCTACGACCACGTCATCGACGCAGCAGGATGCTATGTGCTGCCTGGCGTCATCGACGAGCACGTCCACTTCCGCGAGCCGGGCATGACGGAGAAGGCGACGATACGCAGCGAAAGCCGTGCAGCAGCCTACGGCGGCGTGACCTCCTATATGGAGATGCCCAACACCGTGCCTACCACTACGACGGAAGCGGCCTGGGAGGACAAACGGCAGCGGGGAAGGAAAGACAGCGCCGTCAACTACGCCTTCTACCTCGGCGCAACCAACAACAACGCCGAGACGCTCCGTCAGGCCGACTGGCAGCATACGCCCGCCATCAAACTCTTCATGGGATCATCGACGGGCAACATGCTCGTGGACCGTGGCGAGGCACTGAAAGAGGTATTCCAGTTGGCTGCCAAGCTCGACATTCCCGTCGTGAGCCACTGCGAGGACGCCACACTCATCAGCGAGAACATGCGACTGGCCAAGGAGCGCTATGGCGAGGATCCTGCCGTGGAGCACCATCCCGAGATCAGAAGCGAGGAGGCCTGTGTTCGGTCCACCGTCCTGGCCCTCCAGTTGGCTACCGAGGCAGGAGCAAGACTCCACGTGGCCCATATCTCCACCGCCCGCGAACTGGAGATGATCGCCGCCCATGGCGATGCCAACATCACCGCCGAGGCCGTGACGGCACACTTGCTCTTCACGGACAAGGACTACCAGCGACTGGGCACCCGCATCAAATGCAACCCTGCCGTCAAGACTGCCCACGACCAAGAGACCTTGATCGAAGGACTGACCGACGGACGCATCCTCACCATCGCCACAGATCACGCCCCTCACCTACCCTCGCAAAAAGAAGGAGGCTGCGCACGGGCCGCTTCGGGAATGCCCATGGTGCAGTTTAGCCTCGTCGCCATGCTGGGACTGGTCGATGCGGGGCGGATTACAATCGAGCAACTGGTGGCCCTCATGGCCCACCATCCGGCCCAATACTTCCACGTCAGAGAGCGCGGTTTTCTGCGCCCAGGCTACCATGCCGACATCGCCATCGTGCGCCCCGACTGTCCGTGGACGCTGACGAAGGCAGAGATACAAAGTCCGTGTGGATGGAGCCCCCTGGAGGGAAAGACCTTCCGCTGGCGCGTGGAGCAGACCCTCTGCAACGGCCACCTCGTCTATGACCGCGGCACCTTCGACGAGGGCTACCGCGGCGAGGAACTGGAGTTTGACCGTACAAAATAGCGTTTGACAGATCAAGATAACATCTGACCATTCAAGATAGAAGCACTCAGAGCCCGTGATAGCAAGAATCGTCATCCCTCTCCTGTTGGTCATCGTCCTCTCCGACCTCTATATCGACGTCCACTATTTCCGCCGCCGATATAGTCTGCCGTGGTGGCTGCGACTATTGTGGTGGGTGCCTTGCATCGCACTCTCGACCTATACCATCACCCTCGCGTCGCTCCCGAGTTTTGCTCCCTCCGACCTTGCCTGGCTCAACACCTATTTGCTCCTGCTGGGCCTCTTCGTCGGTCCGAAGGCCATCTTTGCCCTGTGCTCCTTCCTCGGGTCGTGTCTGATGCGGCTGACAGGCTGGCCGCGCATCAACCTGGGCCACTACATCGGCATCCTGCTGGGCTGTGGCGGCGTGCTGACCTATATCTATGGACTGACCGTCGGCGTGAGACAGGTGAAGGTAAACCACCTCACGCTACAGTTTGACGACCTCCCCGCAGCCTTCGACGGCTACAAGATCCTCCATATCTCCGACCTCCACCTCGGCACCTTCTACGGCTGGCGACAGAAGATTCTCCAAGCGGAGATGGACTCCATCGCCCGGCAGCACGCCGACCTGATGGTCTTCACGGGTGACGTGCAGAACATCCGTCCCCAGGAGATCTTTCCCCACACCGACCTGCTGCGCAGTACGACCCAGGGCATGGTCTCCGTGCTCGGCAACCACGACTATGCGAGCTACGCCAAAGACACTCACGAGGCTCAGGACCGCCTGCTGCGCCTGCTCGTAGAGACAGAACAAAACGCCCTGGGATGGCGGTTGCTGCGCAATGACCATCTCGTCATCAGACGCGGTGGCGACTCTCTCGTCGTGGCAGGCACGGAGAACGACGGCGAACCACCCTTCCCCAACCTTGCCGACACGAGAAAGTCCCTTGAGGGCGTGCGGTCAGGGGCATTTGTGGTGATGCTGCAACACGATCCCTCGGCCTGGCGACGAGACATACTGCCCAAGACCACGGCCCAACTGACGCTGAGCGGACACACCCACGGCGGACAGATGCAGTTCTTCGGACACCGGCCGACCCAATGGCGAGGCCGTCCCGACAAGGGACTCTACGAGCATCAGGGACGCTACCTCTACGTCAACACCGGACTGGGAGGGCTGGTGCCGTTCCGGCTGAACATGCCCAACGAGATCACCGTCATCACGCTCAGGACGAAGCACCGTCCGGCAGACCCGGTCGCCAAGGACAACTGACAAGAACATCCGAATCGATAATAACTCAATATTTTTTAAAACACACACACAACATGAAACTCATTTACAGGATTTATCAACTCTTTGTGGTCCTGCCCTTCCTCATCTTCTGTTCCATTGCCTGTGCGCTGGTGACGACGATCGGATGCACGCTGGGCGACGGACACTACTGGGGCTACTACCCCGGCAAATGGTGGGCAAGGTTCATCATCTGGGTCAGCCTGCTCCCCATCAAAGTGGAAGGACGGGAACATCTGCGCAAGGACCAGAGCTACGTCTTTGTCAGCAACCACCAGGGATCGTTTGACATCTTCATCATCTACGGCTTCCTGGGCCGCAACTTCAAGTGGATGATGAAACAGGGACTGCGCAAGATACCCTTCGTGGGCAAGGCTTGCGAGGCAGCCCACCACATCTACGTCGATAAGCGCGGCCCGAGCAAGATCCGCCAGACCTACGACCAGGCACGCGAGGTGCTCCAGGAGGGCATGTCGCTGGTGGTGTTTCCCGAGGGAGCACGAACCTTCACTGGCCACATGGGCGTGTTCAGAAGAGGTGCGTTCATGCTGGCCGACGAACTCCAGTTGCCAGTCTGCCCGCTGACGATCAATGGCGCCTTCGACGTGATGCCCCGCATGCGCGACTGGCGCTGGCTGACGTGGCACCGGCTGAGCCTTACCATCCACGAGCCCATCTACCCCACCACGCAGGGACCGGAGAATGTCAAGACCACGATGGACGAAGCGTATAAGCGCGTGATGTCGGGACTGGTCAAGGAATACCAGGGTTTTGTGGAGAACCCCGATCAGTAAGGGATTTGTGGGACTCCGACCAGCAAGAACAAGGAGAAACCCGCGGGGGTTAAACTTTTTTATCCTCATCCTTGCGCCCTTTCAAGTAAAAAGCATTATCTTTGCAAACAATATCAATCCAACCTATTATGGAGAAGAGCGACAGCATCATCATCATCCCGACGTACAACGAGAAGGAGAACATAGAGAAGATCATACGAGCCATCTTCGGCCTGGAGAAATACTTTCACATCCTGGTCATCGACGATGGCAGTCCCGACGGTACGGCCGACATTGTCCACCACCTGATGGAGGACGAGTTCAAAGGCCGCCTCTTCATCGTGGAACGAAGCGGAAAACTGGGACTTGGCACGGCCTATATCGCCGGATTCAAGTGGGCTTTGGAACGCGACTACGGCTACATCTTCGAGATGGACGCCGACTTCAGCCACGATCCAAACGACCTGCCACGCCTCTATGCCGCCTGCCATGACGAGGGCTACGACCTCAGCGTGGGCAGCCGCTACGTCAGCGGTGTGAACGTCGTCAACTGGCCGATGGGACGCGTGCTGATGAGCTATTTCGCCTCATGCTACGTCCGTCTGGTGACGGGTGTCAACATCCACGACACCACGGCAGGATTCGTCTGCTACACTCGGCGCGTGCTGGAGACCATTCCCCTCGACGAGGTGAGATTCAAGGGCTACGCCTTCCAGATCGAGATGAAGTACACCGCCTACAAGATTGGCTTCAAACTCAAGGAGGTGTCCGTCGTCTTCACCAACCGCCGCGAGGGCACGAGCAAGATGAGCGGAGGTATCTTCTCCGAAGCGCTCTTCGGCGTCGTCCGCCTGCGCCTTGATGGCTTTTTCCGCCGCTATCCGAAGATCAAGGCATAAAAAGAAAGGCTTAGGGGGAGCGCCAAAACGCCGGACACCGCCAGGGTGGCTTGCCGATGACAGAAGAGCAACCGTGGACCTGCGATCATACGGTCCCAACAAAGCATACGGCCAAATAACGCATACGACTCAACAACGTTTTACGACTCAACAACGCATTCGACCCAAACAACGCGTACAAATACGAACTGCGTCTAAAAGCGAGTTTCACCCAGAAGGGATTCTCCTGGCGCTTCGTCCTTGTAGGAGTTGTTTGGGTTGTCCGTTTTAGGTGATCCGTTTTGATTTGCTCCCGATTCCGCCAGGGCAAGACGGCGACTTGGGCCGACTGGACCGAAAGCCTCACTTTGCACAGCGTGTGCAAAAACTGTGCCACAAAGCCATGACAAAGGCAAAAAAGATGCGCAAATAGTTGGCTCATTGGCGAGTTTATCGTACCTTTGCAGCAACTTCGCGGCCCATCCATAGCCTCGCCCCCTTGTCGGGACGATGGAGAAAGGGCTTGGCGAGGCTTCATTTTTAGATTGTTTTCATGGAACAAGAGAGATTATTCCCCAACTATATCTTTGAGACCAGTTGGGAGGTCTGCAATAAGGTGGGCGGCATCTACACCGTGCTTTCCACCCGGGCGAGGACGCTCCAAGACCGGATCCACGACCAGTTGATTTTCATCGGGCCAGACTGCTGGCAGGACCGCCCGTGCCCCTACTTCGAGGAGGAGAGCCTCTTCCCCGAATGGGAGGACGTGGCCCGCTGCGAGGGTCTGCACGTGCGCGTAGGACGCTGGACGATCCCGAGCCGCCCCGTAGCCATTCTGGTCGATTGGCGCCCGCTTTTCGACGAGAAAGACGCCTTCTACGGCCGCCTCTGGCAGCAGTTTGGCGTGGACAGCCTCCACGCCTTTGGCGACTACGACGACTCCGTCCTCTTCGGCTGGGCCGCCGCCAAGGTGGTGGAGAGTTTCTACCGCCACTACCGCCTGGACGACCAGCGTGTCGTGCTCCACGCCAACGAGTGGCAGACGGCCTCCGCCGCCCTGGTGATCCAGAAGCTCGTGCCTCAGGTAGCCACGATCTTCACGACCCACGCCACCTGCATCGGACGCAGCATTGCGGGCAACAACAAGCCGCTCTACGACTATCTGTGGGCCTACAACGGCGACCAGATGGCACAGGAGCTCAACATGGAGAGCAAACACTCGATCGAGAAGCAGGCAGCCCACCACGTGGACTGCTTCACGACCGTGAGCGAGATCACGGCCCGCGAGTGTGCCGAGCTGCTCGACAAGCCCGTCGATGTAGTGCTCCCCAATGGTTTCGACAACAGTTTCGTGGCCGTCGGACCGCAGTTCACGCGCAAGCGCAAGACGGCCCGCAAGCGGCTGCTGGCCATAGCCAACGCCCTGCTGGGCACACAGATCGGCGACGAGGCACTGATCGTCTCCACCTCAGGACGCTACGAGTTTCGCAACAAGGGCCTCGACGTCTTCATCGAGGCGATGAACCGCCTCAGACACGACACCGACCTCCAGCGTCCCATCGTCGCCTTCATCGCCGTGCCAGGCTGGGTGAGTGGGCCGCGGGCTGACCTTCAGGAGCGGCTGCAGCAGCGCAAGAGCTATGACACGCCGCTGGAGAACCCCATGCTCACCCACTTGCTGGGCGACATGGACCACGACCAGGTGGTCGGCATGATGCGCCACCTCGACATGGCCAACCGCCAGGAGGACAACGTGAAACTCATCTTCATGCCCTGCTACCTCACGGGCGACGACGGCATCGTCGATCTCAGTTACTACGACGCCGTGCTGGGCTATGACCTCTGCGTCTTCCCCTCCTACTACGAGCCGTGGGGCTACACCCCGCTGGAGGCCGTGGCCTTCCACGTGCCCTGCATCACGACCGACCTGGCCGGCTTTGGCCTGTGGGCCAACAGCGTCAAGGGCGCCAGTGCCAGTATCGAGGACGGCGTGGAAGTGGTCCACCGCACAGACTACAACTTCTCGGAGGTGGCCGACCACATCAAGGCCACCGTGGCACGCTTCGCCGCCATGACGCCCAAGGAGGTGCGCGCCTGCCGGAGCAAGGCCGACAAACTCTCAAAGAAGGCCCTGTGGAGCGAGTTTATCCCCTACTACGAGGAGGCCTACGACCTCGCGCTGCGCAAGGCCGAAAAGCGGGCGGAATAGAAGGGCCAAGGATGCGCCCCGACACTCCGCTCTATCCATTATATATATATATATATATAGAAACAACATTACAACAATAGATAACACTACACGCTATGAAGATCAAATCGGATTATTCCAATTTGCCCCAGTGGAAGGAAGTGAACGTCAAGTCGTCACTGCCGAAGGAGCTGGACTGCCTCAACGAACTGGCACACAACCTTTGGTGGGCATGGAACTATGAGGCCCGCAACCTCTTCAAGAGCCTCGACGAGAAACTCTACGAGGAGGTGGGCCACAACCCCGTTCTGCTCCTGGAGCGCCTCAACTACGACCGCAAGGAAGCGATCGTCAAGGACAAGGAGCTGATGCGCAAGGTCCACAACGTCTATAAGCAGTTTCGCGAGTACATGGACGAGGAAGTCAACAAGTCTCGCCCGTCCGTGGCCTACTTCTGCATGGAGTTTGGCCTCAACCAGGTGCTGAAGATCTACAGCGGCGGCCTGGGCATGCTGGCCGGCGACTACCTCAAGGAGGCTTCCGACTCCAACGTCGATCTCTGTGGTGTCGGCCTGCTCTATCGCTTCGGCTACTTCACGCAGTCGCTGTCGATGGACGGTCAGCAGATAGCCAAATATGACGCACAGTATTTCAACGCGCTGCCCATCGAGCGCGAGCTCGACGCCAACGGCAACCAGCTGGTGATCGATATCCCCTACCAGAACTACCAGGTCCACGCCCTTGTCTGGCACGTGAACGTGGGACGCATCAAACTCTACCTGCTGGACACGGACAACGAGATGAACTCCGAGTATGACCGCCCCATCACCCACAACCTCTACGGCGGCGACAACGAGAACCGCCTGAAGCAGGAGATCCTGCTCGGCATCGGCGGCACCCTCATGCTCAAGAAGCTGGGCATCAAGAAGGACATCTACCACTGCAACGAGGGCCACGCCGCCCTGTGCAACCTCCAGCGCCTGTGCGACTACATCCAGGACGGCCTCTCCTTCAATGAGGCCATGGAGCTGGTGCGCGCCTCGTCGCTCTATACCGTCCACACCCCCGTGCCGGCCGGCCACGACTACTTCGAGGCAGACCTCTTCGGCAAGTACATGGGTGGCTATCCCGAGAAGCTGGGTATCAGCTGGGATGAGTTTATCGGCATGGGCCGCATCAACGCCGACGACCACAACGAGAAGTTCTGCATGAGCGTCTTCGCCTGCAACACCTGCCAGGAAGTCAACGGCGTGTCGAAGCTCCACGGCTGGGTGAGCCAGAAGATGTTTGCCCCGATCTGGAAGGGCTACTACCCCGAGGAGAACCATGTCGGCTACGTCACCAACGGCGTCCACTTCCCCACCTGGACGGCCACGGAGTGGCGCAAGCTCTACGACTCCTACTTCGACGACAACTTCCTCTACGACCAGAGCAACGAGCGCATCTGGCACGCCATCTACGACGTGCCCGACGAGGAGATCTGGGAGACGCGCATGGCGCTGAAGAAGAAGCTCGTGAAGTATATCCGCGACAAGTTCACACAGCAGTGGCTCCGCAACCAGGGCGACCCCGCCAAGGTGATGTCCATCATCCAGCGCATCACGCCCAACGCTCTGATGATCGGCTTCTGCCGCCGCTTCGCCACCTACAAGCGCGCCCACCTGCTCTTCACCGACCTCGACCGTCTGGAGAAGATCGTCAACGATCCCGACCGTCCCGTGCTCTTCTTCTTCTCGGGCAAAGCCCATCCCGCCGACGGTGCCGGCCAGGGCCTCATTAAGCGCATCTTCGAGATCTCCCGTATGCCGCAGTTCCTGGGCAAGATCATCTTCCTGGAGGACTATGACATGCGCCTGGCCCGCCGCCTCGTCAGCGGTGTGGATATCTGGATGAACACGCCGACGCGCCCGCTGGAGGCCAGTGGCACCTCGGGCGAGAAGGCCGAGATGAACGGTGTGGTCAACCTCTCCGTGCTTGACGGCTGGTGGGTGGAAGGCTACCGCGAGGGTGCCGGCTGGGCCCTGCCGCAGGAGCGCACCTATCAGAACCAGGCCTACCAGGACCAGCTCGACGCAGCCACCATCTACTCGCTGCTCGAGAACGACATCATCCCGCTCTACTTCAACCGCGGCCGCAAGGCCTACTCCGCTGGTTGGGTGAAGGTCGTGAAAAACTCCATTGCCACCATCGCCCCCCACTACACGATGAAGCGGCAGCTGGACGACTACTACGAGAAGTTCTACAACCAGGAGGCCGACCGCTTCAAGGAGCTGGTAGCCGACAACTACGCCAAGGCCAAGGAGATCGCCCTCTGGAAGGAGAACGTCGCCGCTCGCTGGGACGCCATCCATGTGGTCGATAAGGACGAGACGGCCCTCCTGGACGTCGCCACGGGCAAGCCCGTCACCCTCTCCTACACCATCGACGAGCAGGGACTCAACGACGCCATCGGACTCGAACTGGTGGTGCTCAGCAGCCATAGCGAGGACGACCTGCAGATCCACAAGGTGCACCCCTTCGAGATGGTGAAGCAGGAGGGCAACCTCTTCACGTTCAAGGTGACATTCGAGGCCGACGAGGCCGGCTCCTACAAGTGTGCCGTCAGAATGTATCCGAAGAACGCCCTGCTCCCCCACCGTCAGGACTTCTGCTACGTGAAGTGGATCGACTAAGGACTAAGGGATAGTAAAAAAACCTATGCGAGGGGATGTCGTGGAAACTCTTTTTCCACACATCCCCTCGCCTCTTTCTTGGTCCACCACGGCCCGCAGGGCGCCTATCAGCCCACAATCTGTCGCCGAGCAGCATTTTTGCGCTTATAATTTTTCGGGTATTTAAGATTTTTCGTACCTTTGCGGCGATATGAGATTCTCCGTCAAATGTAACCATTGCGGCCAGACCTTCATCGCCGAGACGCAGAACTATGGCCGCATGAAATACCGCTGCCCATACTGCCAGTCGGTCATGGTTTGCCAGTTCGACCCGCCCAAGGTGTTTCGCACCCGCGCGCGGTCGGTCATCCCCGTAGCCGAAAGTTCCCCCGTGGCGGCCCATAGCCACCTGCCCATGGTCTCGTCGCGCCTTGTCACACCACCCGCGCCCCAGCCTGCCGAAGCGCCCACCCCCGCCCCTGCTGGCGAGGAACAATTGCCGGAGGCCAGCGTCCACCAGTTCAAGAAGCGTGCCGAGGGCTTTGCCGGTATGCTCCTGTGGATCTGGTGCCACCTGAGCGTCTTCTGCCTGTGGAGCGGCGCGAAGATCCGCAAGTTTCAGGAGGACTACGAGGACGGCGACCTATGGATCTTCTTCGCCTTCAGCCTGCTCTTCGTCGTGGCCGTCTGTGTGGGCCTGTGGACGATGGCCGAGGTGACGACCCTCATCGCCGAGGGCAACTCGTGGCTCAAGAGCACCTACTACTCCATCAAGAATATGATCTGACGACATAGCCACGGTCATGGAGATACCCACCACGGAGGCAATAAACGGCCTCCGTTTTCGTTATATTAGCATGATGAAGAAGACACTTACAGCATGGGTGCTCGCCGCGCTCTGCCTCGTCTCCTGCGGTGTGGACAAAAACATCCGCAAGGGCGAGAAATTTCTGCAGTTGGGCGAGTACTATGACGCGGCGGCCCAGTTTAAGACCGCATACCAGCGCACTCCGCCCAAGGATCGCGACAAGCGCGGACAGTTGTCGGCCAAGATGGCACATTGCTACGACCGCATCAACTCCTCCGAGCGTGCCGTCGCCGCCCTGCGCAACGTCATCCGCTACCATCAGGATGACGGCGAGACCCACCTGATGCTGGCTCGCAACCTCATGAAGTCGGGACGCTACGCCGAGGCTGAGACGGAGTTTCGCGCCGCCCTCGACTCCATGCCCGACCACCCGCTGGCCACGCAGGGCCTCAAGGCCGCCCAGAACGCCCCGCGCATCAAGGAGCTCGGATCCAAATATACGGTGAAGCGGATGGAGATCTTCAACTCCCGCCGTGCCGACTACTCGCCGATGCTCTTCGGCGACGAGTTTGACCAGCTCTTTTTCTCTTCCACGCGCAACGAGGCGCAGGGCGACGAGCTGAGCGGCATCACGGGCACGAAGAACGCCGACATCTTTGTCAGCGAGAAGGACGAGAAGGGACGGTGGCAGCGCCCCCGCACCATCGACTCGGGCCTCAACTCCGACTTCGACGAGGCCACGCCCGCCTTCAGCGTCGATGGACGCGAGATGTATCTCACGCAGTGTCCCACAGACCCCTCCTATCCCCGCTACGCCCAGATCGCCGTCAGCAAGCGCTCCGACGCAGCCTGGGGCAAGCCAACGAAACTGGAGATCAGCCGCGACACGCTCTCCAGCTTTGCCCATCCCGCCATCTCGCCCGACGGCAACTGGCTCTACTTCGTCAGCGACATGCCCGGAGGCAAGGGCGGCCTCGACATCTGGCGCGTGCGCATCACGGGAGGCGGCCTCGGCGGCGTGCAGAATCTCGGCGAGCCCATCAACACCCCTGGCGACGAGATGTTTCCCACCTTCCGCCCCAACGGCGACCTCTATTTCTCCTCCAACGGCCACCCCGGACTGGGAGGCCTCGACATCTTCATCGCCAAGGTGGGCAAGGACCGCCGCTACCACTTGGAGCATCCCGGCTATCCGCTCAACTCCCAGGGCGACGACTTCGGCATGACCTTCGAGGGCCCGCACAACAGGGGCTTCTTCTCCTCCAACCGTGGCGACGGACGCGGATGGGACCATATCTATAGTTTCGAGTTGCCCGAGGTGGTCCAGACCGTCAAGGGATGGGTCTATGAGATGGACGGCTACGAGCTGCCCGCCGCCGAGGTATTCATGGTCGGCGACGACGGCACCAACCTGAAACTCTCCGTCAAGGGCGACGGCTCCTTTGAGCAGGTCGTCGATCCGGGCGTCAACTACATCATGCTCGCCACCTGCAAGGGCTATCTCAACCACCGCGTGGAGCTCCACGTCGATTCCGTCGATCAGTCGGAGGAATACACCCTGCAGTTTCCGCTGCCTTCCATCCGCGTGCCGGTGCTCATAGACAACATCTTCTACGACTTCGACAAGGCCACGTTGCGCCCCGAGTCGAAGACGGCGCTCGACGACCTCGTGAAGTTGCTCAACGAGAATCCCAACGTCACCATCGAACTCTCTGCCCACACCGACTACAAGGGTCGCGCCGAGTACAACAAGCGCCTCTCGCAGCGCCGCGCCGAGTCGGTAGTGGCGTATCTGACCGAGCATGGCATCGCCCGCGACCGACTCACTCCCGTGGGCTATGGCAAGGAGAAGCCGAAGACCGTCCGCAAGAAGATGCTGGAGCGCTACCCGTGGCTCAAGGAGGGCGACGTGCTCACCGAGGAGTTTATCAAGAAACTCGACAAGGACAAGCAGGAGATCTGCAACCAGATCAACCGCCGCACCGAGTTTATCGTCCTGCGCACCACCTACGGCATGTTTGACGAGAAGGGCAACCTCAAGACCATGCCGACGCCGAAGCAGGAGGAGACAGGAGACGACGACGATCTCATACTCATAGAATAACGACGCATGAGACTTCCCGAGGAATTTACCACCTACACGCGCGCCCTGATGGGCGAGGAGCGGTTTGCACGCTTCCTTGGCGCGCTCGACGAGCCCGCTCCCGTGTCCATACGGGTCAATCCCTTCAAGGCCGAGGCCACACCCGAGACCGGGACAGACCGCGTGGCCTGGTGTCGTGGCGGCTACTATCTCGACAGCCGCCCAGCCTTCACCTTCGACCCCCTGCTCCACGCCGGAGCCTACTATGTGCAGGAGGCCTCGTCGATGTTCATCGACCACGTCGTCCGCCAGTTTGTCCACGCCCCCGTCACGGCCCTCGACCTCTGTGCGGCCCCGGGCGGCAAGACGACGTGTCTGCGTGCCGCCCTGCCCGAGGGGAGCCGTCTCTACAGCAACGAGCCCCATCCGAAGCGGGCGCAGATCCTGGCCGAGAACGTCGTGAAGTTTGGCCACCCCGAAGTCGTCGTGACCAACAACTACGCCATCGACTACCAGCGCGCCGGCCTCCGCTTCGGCCTCATCCTCGCCGACATGCCTTGCTCCGGCGAGGGCATGTTTCGCAAGGACCCCGAGAGCATCGGCGAGTGGAGCCCGGCCAACGTGGAGAAGTGTGCCGCGCTGCAGCGGTCCATCCTTGCCGACATTTGGCCCTGCCTGCTGCCCGGCGGACTGCTGATCTACTCCACCTGCACCTTCAACGCCCACGAGAACGAGGACAACATCGCCTTTGCCGTAGAGGAACTGGGCGCCGAGCCGGTCGCCATCCCCGTGGAGGAGGCGTGGCGGGTGGCAGGCCCGTTGACGGGACCCCACCCGATCTGCCGTTTCATCCCCGGCACGACCCGTGGCGAGGGACTGGCCGTGGCGCTGCTGCGCAAGCCCGAGACTGCGGCCGACCTGCCCTCACGCGACCGCGGCAAAGGACGTACGACGCCCTTGCTGCGCGTCCTGAGCGACGGCGTCAAGCCGCCCCAGGTGAAGGGCAAGAAGACCCTGCCCGACGTTTCCCAGGCGCTGACGATCCTCGACGAGGCCAATCCCTATCCCCGCGTGGACGTGGGCTACGACGAGGCCATAGCCTACCTGCGCCGCGAGTCCATCACGCTGCCTGCGGCGGCTCCGAAGGGCCTCGTCACGGTCTGCCACGAGGGGTTCGCCCTCGGCTTTGCCAAGAACCTCGGGACCAGGGCCAACAACCTCTACCCCCAGGAGTGGCGCATCCGCAGCACCCACCGGCCCGAAGAGCGGCCCGTCGTCGGCCTCACCCCCATCGTCCATCCATAAGAAGAAGAAACAAACAAGCTATATGCAACCCTACTTATCCTTATTAAACAGAATCCTCACCGAGGGCCACCAGAAGGGCGACCGCACGGGCACGGGCACGCTGAGCGTCTTCGGCCACCAAATGCGCTACGACCTCCAGGACGGCTTCCCTCTGCTCACGACCAAAAAACTCCACCTGAAGTCCATCATCTACGAGCTGCTGTGGTTTCTGCGTGGCGACACCAACGTGCGCTGGCTCCAGGCCCACGGCGTGCGCATCTGGAACGAGTGGGCCGACGAGAACGGCGACCTCGGTCCGGTCTATGGCCACCAGTGGCGGTCGTGGCCCGACTACCGTGGGGGCACGATAGACCAGATAGCGCAGGTGGAGGAGATGATCAAGCGCAATCCCAACTCCCGCCGAATGCTCGTCACGGCGTGGAATCCGGCTGAGGTCGAGGACATGGCGCTGCCGCCGTGCCACTGCCTCTTCCAGTTTTATGTCGCCGACGGACGTCTCTCGCTCCAGCTCTACCAGCGGTCTGCCGACACCTTCCTCGGTGTGCCGTTCAACATCGCCTCCTACGCCCTGCTGCTGCAGATGATGGCCCAGGTCACGGGGCTCCAGCCTGGCGAGTTCGTCCACACCACGGGCGACACCCATCTCTACCTCAACCACCTGGAGCAAGCCCGACTGCAGCTCTCGCGCACCCCGCGGCCTCTGCCCACGATGCGCATCAACCCCGACGTCAAGAGCATTTTCGATTTCCGCTACGAGGACTTCGAACTGGAGAACTACGACCCCTGGCCCCACATCGCCGCGGAGGTCTCCGTCTGATTCATCCAAAACATTCTTCAAGCTATGCATATCACTCTGATTGCTGCCGTGGCCGAAAACCGCGCCATCGGCCTCGACAACCAACTGATTTACCACATCCGCGAAGACCTGCGCCGCTTCAAGTCGCTCACCACGGGCCACACCGTCCTCATGGGGCGCCGCACCTTTGAGTCGCTGCCGAAGGGCGCGTTGCCCAACCGCCGCAACATCGTGGTCAGCCGCACGGTGGCCCACTTAGACGGCTGCGACACCTACCCCTCACTGGAGGAGGCCCTGCGCCACTGCGCCCCCGAGGAGCAAGTCTTCGTCATCGGCGGACAGACCGTCTATGAGCAGACGCTGCCGCTGGCCCATCGCCTCTGCATGACCGAGATAGCGGCCACACCGCCGCGGGCCGACGCTTTCTTCCCGCCCTACGACGGATGGGTCAAGGAGGCGGAGGAGCGCCACGAGGCCGACGATGCCCATCCCCACGCCTTCGCCTTCGTCGACTACGTGAGACCGGCCGAATAAGCTTGGCCAGTTTTTTTTCGAAAAAAGGCTTTTTAAAAGAAACGGTCTTGGCCAGGCTTATTATTTAGGAAAAAGGCTTGGCAAGACTTCTTATAAGGTAAAGACAAGAGCAGGCGGAAAACCCGAAAAACAAGACAAGTTTTCGGGATTTTCCGCCAACTACTCCCCCTGATTGCACCCAATTGCATAGTTGAGCAATAAATATTGCACAATAGTTTTGGTACTGTGCATAAAAAACTATACCTTTGCACAAAATTTTTTAGATTGTGCAATGAAGCCGACACAGAGTTTCAACTCTTATATAGAAAATAGCATCAAAGACAACTGGGATCGGGATGCGCTCACCGACTACAAAGGCGCGACGTTGCAGTATCACGACGTCGCGCGCAAGATAGCCAAGCTCCACATCCTCTTCCGCCACAGTGGTCTCCAGCCCGGCGACAAAGTGGCGCTCTGTGGGCGCAACTCCTCGGCCTGGGCCGCCGCCTTCCTGGCCACCATCACCTATGGTGCCGTAGCCGTCCCCATCCAGCATGAGTTTACGCCGGACATGGTCTATAACATCGTCAACCATTCCGAGTCGCGACTGCTCTTCGTGGGCGACGTTGTCTCGCCGACGATCGACGCCGGAGAGATGCCGGCGCTGGAGGGCATCATCTATATCCCCGACTTCTCGCTGACGATGTCGCGCTCAGAGACGCTCACCTTCGCGCGCGAACATCTTAATAAGCTCTTCGGCGAAGAATATCCGAAGGCCTTCGAGCGCAGCCACGTCAGCTACCACCAGGACAGCCCCGAGGAGCTGGCCCTCATCAACTACACCAGCGGCACGACCGGCTTCTCCAAGGGCGTGATGCTACCCTATCGTGCGCTGTGGAGCAATCTCGACTTTACGATGCGCAGCCTGGGCGCCAATATGGCCCCGGGGTCCAATGTGCTCTGCACGCTCCCCATGGCCCACATGTACGGCATGATGGTGGAGTTTTTCCTCAACTTCTGCTTAGGCAACCACCTCTTCTTCCTCACGCGCCTGCCCAGCCCGTCGCTCATCCAGAGCGCCTGTGCCGACATCCATCCCGCCATCGTCATCGTCGTGCCGATGGTCATCGAGAAGATCATCCGCAAGATGGTGTTCCCGCTCATCCAGCAGCGCTACGTCCACCTGCTGCTCAACATGCCGGTGGTCAACAAGAAGATCAAGGCGCGCATCCTCCAGCAGGTGAAGGATATCTTCGGCGGCCAGCTCTTCGAGATGATGTTTGGCGGCGCGGGGCTCAACCGCGAGGTGGAGGACTTCCTCCGCCATATCGGATTTCCCCTAGCCGTGGGCTACGGCACGACCGAGACGGCCCCGCTCATCACCTACAGCGACTACCGCGACTTCGTGCGCGGCACCTGCGGACGGGTGGTGGACAACATGGAGATACGCATCGCCAGTCCCGACCCAGCCAACGTGCCGGGCGAGATCCTCACGCGCGGCTTGAACGTCATGCTGGGCTACTACAAGAATCCCGAGGCCAGCCACGCCGTGCTCGACAAGGACGGATGGTTTCACACCGGCGACCTCGCCACCATCGACGCTGAGGGCCACGTCTTCATCCGCGGACGCATCAAGAACATGCTTCTCAGCGCCAACGGACAGAACATCTATCCCGAGGAGATCGAAAACAAGCTCAACTCGATGATGATGGTCAACGAGAGCGTCATCATCCAGCGCGACAACAAGCTCGTGGGCCTCGTCCATCCCGACATGGACGCTGCCAAGCAGCTTGGCTTCTCCATCGGCGACCTCGGCGACGTGATGGAGGAAAACCGCAAGCAACTCAACAGTCTCCTGCCCGCCTTCTGCAAGGTCTCGGCCATACAGATCCACGAGCAAGAGTTTGAGAAGACGCCCAAGAAGAGCATCAAGCGCTACCTCTACCAGAACGCCTGACGGCACGGGCCAAGCCATGGCCCCACGCCCGCTCACCTACAATAACGAATAGCTTTGCATAACGATAACAAGTAGCGACAGATGGAACAAATTCCTAGTTTTAACGCCCTCATCGAGAAGAGTATCATCGACAACTGGGATCTCGACTCGCTTACCGACTACAAAGGCAAGACGCTGCAGTATCACGATGTGGCGCGCAAGATAGAGAAACTGCACATCATGTTTGAGGCCTCGGGCGTGCAGCGGGGCGACAAGATAGCCCTCTGCGGACGCAACTCCGCGGCCTGGGCTGCTGCCTTCCTCGCCATCCTCACCTATGGCGCGGTGGCCGTGCCTATCCTCCACGAGTTCACACCCGACCAGGTCCACAACATCGTCAACCACAGCGACGCCAAGCTCCTCTTCATCGGCGACGTGGCGGCCACGCAGATCGACGCCACGAAGATGCCAGGACTGGAGGGCATCATCTACATCCCCGACTATTCGCTCGTGGTCAGCCGCACCGAACAGCTCACCTACGCCCGCGAACACCTCAACGAGATGTTTGGCAAGAAGTATCCGAAATACTTCCGCCAGCAGCACGTCCACTACTACCACGAGCAGAGCCCCGACGAGCTGGCCCTCATCAACTACACCAGCGGTACCACCGGGCGCTCCAAGGGCGTGATGCTGCCCTACCGGTCGCTGTGGAGCAACGCCGACTTCGCCTTCCACGTGCTGGGCAAGACGTTCAAGCGCGGCGACAACGTCATCAGCATCCTGCCCATGGCCCACATGTACGGCATGGCGTTTGAGTTTATCTTCGAGTTTCTCAAGGGCATGCACATCTACTATCTCAACCGCGTGCCCTCTCCCGCCGTCATCGCCCAGGCGCTGGCCGACGTCAAGCCACGCATCATGATCGCCGTGCCGCTGGTCATCGAGAAGATCATCCGCAAGAAGGTGTTCCCCAAGTTGCAGACCAACAAGATGCGACTGCTCATGGCCATGCCCGTCATCAGCAAGAAGGTGCGCGCCGCCATCCTTGCTCAGGTGAGCAAGGCCTTCGGCGGCAACCTCTACGAGGTCATCATCGGCGGTGCTGCGCTCAACGGCGAGGTGGAGGCCTTCCTGCGCAAGATTGGCTTCCCCTACACCGTGGGCTACGGCGCCACGGAGTGTGGCCCCATCATCTGCTACCGCGACTGGCAGACCTTCGCTCAGGGATCGTGCGGACAGGCCGCCTACCACCAGGAGGTGCGCATCGACAGCAGCGACCCTGCCAACGTGCCGGGCGAGATCCTCACCAAGGGTCCCAACGTCCTGCTGGGCTACTACAAGAATCCCGAGGCCACCCAGGCGGCGATAGACGCCGAGGGATGGTTCCACACGGGCGACCTCGGCACGATGGACGCCGATGGCAATGTCTATATCAACGGCCGATCCAAGAACATGCTCCTCGGATCCAACGGCCAGAACATCTATCCCGAGGAGATCGAGGACAAGCTCAATTCGCTGCCCCTCGTCGGCGAGAGCATCGTCGTGCAGCGGGGCGACAAGCTCGTGGGCCTCGTCCATCCCGACTACGACGAGGCGAAGCTCCTGGGCCTCAACAACGAAGACCTCAAGGGCGTGATGGAGCAAAACCGCCAGCAGCTCAACCAGGTGGTGCCCGCCTACAGCAAGGTGGCCGAATTTGAGATCCTGGAGGAGGAGTTTGAGAAGACACCGAAGAAGAGCATCAAGCGCTACCTCTACAAATAGGACTGGTCCCGGGCCGACCACCGCGCCGGCCCCGCCACCCGCGTCGCAACACACCAACGCCCCCAGCCGGAAGTCGTTCTCCAGCCGGGGGCGTCTTGCGTTCACTTTCTTTTTTGCTCTCTCGCGCGAGAGCGATCTGTACGGCCTTGTTTCAGCCTAATATGCGGTCTCTTGTCAGAGCACCCTGTTCTATCTTGCTGCGAAATAGACACTCTCGTGTACGGCTGCGCGAAGCTGGTAGAGACCGGCCTGGTCCTGCGTGACGTCCATCTTCTTGCCGTCGGGCAGCGTGGCGCGGATCGTGCCGTCGTCGTTGAAGCGGAAGAGCTCCTTCAGGGCGCCATTGTCCTTGTAGTTCCAGCTCTTCTCCTTCTTGTTATATACCAAGTAGGACTTCTCGCCGTTGGGGTCCGTTATCTCATAACCGTTCTTGAGCGTCTTCACGGCATACATCCTGCCGTCCTGACCCATCACTTCCTTCGTCTCTCCCACATGGGCAATGACCTTGCTGTCAGTCCAAAACTCCACCGTGTTGAGCACCAGGAGGTCGGCCAAGCCGCAGACGGCGTAGGCGGGACTGATCAAGATGAAGACCAGCTCGTTGACAAACTTGTTACTCAAGCCCTTGTTCCAGTCCAACAGTTTGTTGGTCAGTCCGAAAGAGCCGATACATGAACTCAAGGTCACCGCGCCTACCAACAGGGCGAGAACAGTTTTCATTGCGGTTTTTCTCATTTTCAAATCGCTTATTTGTTACCAATAGATTTATCGCTGCAAATATATGGCTTTTTTTGCATATACCGCAAAGATCAAGCTATATTATTAGTCGGGTGGTATAAAAAAGTCGATTCTTCCTGCGCCTGACCGTGAGCTACTGCCGCATGCTTGCCGTAGTTTTGCCGTGGCTACGCAGCCGCCATACAGCTCGTCACGCCGATGGCCGTGAGAATCGAGATGGCGGTCTGAATGACGAAGCGCCATACCTGTCTTTTCTTTTCATCCA
>ERZ779843.1336-NODE-1336-length-29674-cov-4.141126_pt1 | contig 29674 bp, 28 predicted proteins | sample MGYA00511560_ERZ779843 | MGnify/ENA primary metagenome ERZ779843 (study PRJEB29588, sample SAMEA2158062) | human gut metagenome | biome: human gut; feature: human-associated habitat; material: faeces | place: Denmark | collected 2008/2010 ... | reverse complement strand
TTCCAAGTAATCATTCCTGTAGATAAGAAATTAGGTGATTATAAACAAGCAATATATAAAGCAGTTAAAACTGTAGCTTTGGTTGAAAATAAATCTGTTGAACAAGTAATGCTATATTTGCTAAATCCTAATACAGATATATTAAAAATAAGACTAGAAAAAAAAGAAGTGGAACCTGGAAATATATTATTTGACGATGCAATTCATTTATATGAGAATGCAAAAAAATTATTGGCAGCAACAGCATTAGATATTCTTCATCCTAAAAAATATCATCAAGGGCGTATTGATGATGCTGTTATGAAGTTTTTATCTAATTGTAGATTTGGACAAACTGAAATTGGGAGTTATGTGGTTTCGGTTGTTTGTCCGTTTGTTGAATTAGATAATGATGAAGGGTGTAAACAACTTAGCATTTTCTCGGATGAGGAGCAGTGCGCTGATTCCTTGACTAGAAAAGTAACAAGCCGAGTTATTAATAATATTGTAGAAATAAAGAACCAGATTGATAGTGGGAATTTGGAAAATTTAGTTTCAAAAAAAGACGAAATGCTTATTAGTGCTAATTTTTATGAGGCATTAAATGGTTTAAATCTTGATTCTGATGGAGCAGATGTAGAGTTCATTGCTCAGTGGGCACCAGCTGTAAAAAATACTACTTGTTCAGTAAACAGAATCATGTTATCCCATGATTATTATCAACCAATAGAATCTATTATTTCTAAAATGAAAGAAGAAAAGGATAGGGCAACTAAAATTATAGGGAGAATTAAAAAATTGGAATCTTCTCCGGATGTAGAAAAGAGAACGATGGGTAAAGTTACTCTTGTATATCTTGATGACGAGGATAAGAAAAAAACTGTTACTGCGAAATTGGAAAAAGATGATTATGACAAGGCAATCGATGCACATGCGCATGGAAGTCATGTCGAAATTGTGGGTGAACTGAAGAGTGGGCGTAATGCAACTATTACATGTGAATCTTTTTCAATAATCAACTAAAAGGGACGGATTACTCCGCCCCTTCTTTTTATTCCGCAAACAATTCTTTCCCAAGACCGGCGGTATATTTTGTACCTGCGGCAAAGCCTTTTTCTTCCGTCTCGGCAATCAAATTATTCAGCATTTCTTCTGCTGTGAAATAATCTTCCGCATTGAGCTTGCTTTTCAAAAATTCCTGCAATTCTTTCATCCTGCTCCCTCCTGTGTGATACTCCTGCATTTCCAGTTCTCTTTCGTGGCAGTAGCTGCGATATAAACCTTCGATTTTTTTCATGTTTGTTACCTCCTGTAAAAACTCCGTGTGTAGTTGACCTAGGATTATACCGATACCGCGTGGGTGGCATTGCCACCGATTTGCCACCGCTGGACAAGTTTTGCATAAATGCGATAAATTTTACATAGTCATAAATGATCCTAGAAAGCCCTTAAAATCAACGTTTTTCGGATGTTTCTGATGATTTTTGGGGTTAGATAGTGACGCTTAACGGCTGTCTCCAGAATAAGGCTTTGTTAAAATATGCGAATGTTTTCTTTATTGGGGTGCCCTTTATCCGCTGCGCAGAGAGCTTTGCTCTGATTGCTGCTGTATATATGAGCCAATAGTTCGGATTTATGAATAAAAGTTGTAAATAAAATATCAGCGTGCTATGATAATTTGAGAGATATCTATGAAACAGGATTCGATACAGACGGGCTTATGCAATGAGGAGAAAAACATGGCAGATAGTGGAAGGATTGAAAAAAAGAAAGACCGGCAGACAAAGCAGGCGGATATGGGACAGAAACGCAGATCACATCGTATGAATATCACGGCGCTTCTGATTTTTCTGTTTTTATTTATTGGCTGCTCTCTTTTGCAGTTTGCGAACAACAGGCAAAATGCACAGAAGTCCTGCGGTCTGATGCTGGATCAGATGAAGGAGCTGATTACGGAAAATGAAAGGAGCTTTCAGCAGCTGGAGGATACGCTGAAGGAGGAATATACTATTCGGGCAAATATCGCGGCGGATTATATTACACATGACTGGGAGGATTACAAGGAGGCAGATGACTTTGTTGCGCTGGCGAAGCTGCTAGGGGTGGACGAGGTGCATGTGTTTGATGAAAAAGGTAAAATTATCAACGGATCTGTCCCCAAATATTATGGCTTTACAATGGATTCTGGGGAACAGATAGGGTTTTTTAAGCCTATGCTTTCTGACCATACGCTTTCCTTTGCCAAGATGTAACGCCGAATACGGCAGAGGGAAAGCCTATGATGTATGCGATGGTCTGGGCAGAAAATGACAATGCACTGGTGCAGATTGGCGTAACGCCGGACAGATTGCTGGAATGGATGCAGAGCAGCGATATCAGCAAGATTGTGGGGCGGTTGCCGCTGGTTGAAGGGATGTCGATTTATGTTGTGGAGGATGCGACAGGAACGGTGCTTGCCGCAACGAATGATGATATACTGGGGTATGAGATTTTTCCTGAAGACAGAATACAGGATTCTTTGGAGGAAGGAAAACGCTATCAGAAAACGGTTTCGTTCCATAACAGCAGCCGTTATGTTGTCTATGAAAAAATGGGGGAATATGATATTCTCGTTTCCTATAAAATTCGTGCCGCGAATAAAACCTTGCCGCTTTCTATGGCAGAATTTGCGCTCATTCTGATTGCAGCGCTCCTGCTGCTCGCGCGAGTGACAAGAAGCTACATCAATTATCTGGAGCGGCAGGGGCGCGAGCTGCGTACCTCCAACATAGCAAAGACGGATTTTCTGCGCCGCATGAGCCATGATATTCGCACGCCGCTGAATGGGATTCGGGGCGTGACTGCGATTGCCGAGTATTATGCGGATGACATGGAAAAGCAGGCGGAGTGCCGCCATAAGGTAATGCAGGCATCCGGCTTTCTGATGGAGCTGGTTAATAATGTGCTGAATATGAACAAGCTGGAATCCGGTGAAATGAAACCGGAAAATAAGCCGTTTGATTTGATTGAGCTTTTGACAGAAACAACGAGTATCATTGAGATGCAGGGGCAGGAATATGCCATCCATTTTCAGATGCAGATGGGGAAGCATAAATATCGTCATTTGATTGGCAGTCCGCTTTATCTGAAACAGGTTTTGCAGAATATCGGCGGCAATGCGGTGAAATATAACCGCGCGGGCGGAGCAGTCACGTTTGCTTCTGAGGATGTTTCGTATTCCGATGGGCGCGCGGTGATAAAATTCACCTGTACGGATACGGGGCGCGGCATGAGCAGGGAATTTCTCGTGCATGCCTTTGAACCGTTTTCGCAGGAAAATACGGACGCACGGACAACCTTTACCGGTACGGGGCTTGGACTTGCCATCACGAAGCAGATGGTAGAGCTGATGGAGGGTACGATTTCGCTGAAAAGTGAGCAGAATGTCGGCACAACGATTTCTGTGACGATTCCATTCCGGATAGATGTTGATTATACGGAGCCGCAAGAGGACGCAAAGCCTGCCGATGCTGCTTCTCTGGAGGGCGTGCATGTGCTGCTGGTGGAGGATAACGAGTTAAATATGGAGATTGCGGAGTTCCTGTTGAAAAAGGCAGGAATCACTGTAACAACGGCATATAACGGACAGGAGGCTGTGGATGTATTCCGTACGAAGGCGGCGGGCACCTTTGATGTCATCCTGATGGATGTGATGATGCCTGTGATGGATGGGCTGACGGCAGCAAGGGAAATCCATGCAACGAACCGTGTGGGTGCGGCGGAGATTCCCATTTTTGCCATGACGGCAAACGCATTTTATGACGATGTGAGACAAAGCAAAGAGGCTGGTATGGTGGAGCACCTTTCCAAGCCCATACAGGAGCAGGAGCTGCTGGATGCCATCCGTCGGCATGTGAAACGGTGAGTGCTTATAAGAGAAAAAAGGGAAATTCCTTAACAGAAGGAGTTTCCCTTTTTGGTTATTACCAACAGCAAACCGCCCGAATCGGGGCGATAACCTCGGTTCGGGCGGTTCGGCATTTTCATATTGATGCTCTATCCGTTAGCATTTTAGCGGGTATAAAAGCATCCATTCATTACATGCTGCGAGCGCGGTACAGGAAGGTTACAATCTGCGCACGGGTACAAATGCCGTCCGGCATGAAGGAATTATCACCTGTGCCGGCGGTGATTCGCCCAGTCAACCGCTTTCTCATAGTAGCTGCCCTCCGGCACATCCATGAATGCGTTGGGAGCGGCTCCACAGGCGGCGGCGGTGGCGGCGGCAGCAGCAGCGTAACAAAATATGCCGTAACCATTTCTTCCGCAGATAACGGCAAGGTTACGTCCGATAAGACAAGAGCGGCAAAGGACAGTGTTGTAACCATTACAACAAAGGCAAACGATGGCTATGTGCTTGATACAATCAAAGCAACCGATAAGGCCGGCAAGGAAATCAAGCTGACCGATAAGGGCGATGGCAAATACACCTTTACCATGCCTGCATCTAAGGTGGAAGTAAAGGCTGCATTTAAGCAGAACGCATCCAAACCCGGCAAGCCCGCGGAGGAAATGAAGACAGTCGTAGTAATGCAGGTTGGCAGCAAGACGATGTTCGTAAACGGTAAGGCTTACGAAAAGGACGCTGCACCTGTTATCATGAACGACAGAACTCTGGTTCCGATTCGATTTGTAACAGAATCTCTTGGAGGCAAGGTTGCTTGGAACGCAGAAACAAAAGAAGTTACTCTCGTGATTGACGGTAAGGAAATTAAGATGACAATCGGCAAGACGATTGAAAAATACGGCGTAGCTCCCGTTATCATCAATGGCCGTACCTTCGTTCCTGTTCGTTTCGTGGCAGATGAGCTTGGCGCAACAACCGCTTGGAACGCTGAAACGAAAACAGTAACCATTACGAAAGCAGTAACCCCTGTGAAAACAGAAAAATAAATAGGAACAAAACGAATAACCAGTAGGTTGGGCGTTCATCGGAAACGGTGAACGCCTTTTTTATGCCTATCACTGTCATATTTTGTGATTATATTGCATTGATAAATCTTCTTTATGTGATATTAAGAGCCGAACAGGAATTTTTCTATCCAAAAATTTTTGGAATTTTTTTCGCAAAATTCGATACTTGCTTTCATTTTTTCGGGATATTTAGTGGGAGAAATTTCAAAGCTAAATAACGGAAGGAGGTGAGTCCTATGGAATTATCTCCTTCTGATAAAGGACGTATCGAGCATCAGTTTGATAGTTTTTGCAAACTGGTTCTTGTGTGCGAAATGAAAGATTACAAAAAAATGATTTTAAGAAAAATGGCAAAAGAGATTTTATTTTCGGAGCTTATACTTATCTATGGCTATGATTTAGAGCATAAGAAGGTGGGGCAGGAAGAAATAAAGGATATTTTCTCAATTAAGGTTATGGGTTTTGATATTACCATTAAAAATATGCTTATAGCCGAAGCTGTTTTGTCACTGACCGAAAAAGGAAGGAATATCGTTTTGATGTCATTCTTCTTAGGAATGACGGATAAAGAAATCGGAAAAATGCTACATTTGGGGCAGAGTACGGTCAACTACCACAAAAACAATAATTTGAAAAAAATGAGAAAATTTATGGAGGAGTATGAAGAATGAGAAAAACAAAACAGGAGAAGCTGATTGAATATGAAATTGTAAAAAGAGCCTCCGAAGGAGATGTGGATGCAATCAATTTGGTTTTTGCCCATTATGAAAGCTACATAAGGAAATTGAGCTTGCGTCCGTATACAGATGAGTTTGGTATGACACAATTCTTTGTTCATTATGAGCTGAAGAACAGATTGGAGACAAAGCTGTTGGAGAAGATTTTGGATTTTGAGGCGGTGTAATTTTTTCAAAGAAGCCGTCACATAAACTATAAATTGAGAAGAAGTCATTTCATCAGAAATGGCTTTTTTTATGTAATTCAAAAAAATTATTTTTTTTGAAAAATTCGATTTTTTTAAATTTCTGTCGGGATATTATATGCGAGGTAAATTCGCAGGGATATTTGAAAACCGAATACGCAACTTGCAGGCAACATTGAAAGAAACTTCTGTTCAGCCACAGTCCGAGCGTGATAACAACCGTCGCAGGCAATGGGAGCAGGTCGCCAAGAGGGGACAGGTGGGATTCCTATGGGCATTTTGCCGTCTGCAAGAGATTTATATTTATTGGAGATTTCATTTCAATCAGCAAAAAAACAAAACGATGTATGTAATTGCAGAAAGCGGAGACACAGGGTTATTGCTTTATAAAAATATAGGAAAGGGAAAGTCCTTATCAATGGAGGATTTCCCCGTTCTTATGTTTAGAGAAGACTGAAGTAACGGTAAACAGGGAGGTGAGATATATGGGGAAGTCGAATATTTCTCAAAAGGATGCCTATAAGCTCATGCTGAAAGAGTATCCGGACATCATGACGGTTGAGCAGATGTGCGAGGTTCTCGGGATTAGTACGAAAACAGGCTATCGACTTTTGCGGGAAAAGAAAATTTGCTGTTTAAAGGTAGGCAGGGCATATCGTATTCCGAAGGCACATCTTTTTACATATTTATGTATCGGCGGAGAAGAAACACCTATTTGATGATAAATACGGCTTGGATTTTTTTGAGAAGCCAGTGAAGTTCTGTTATAATAATTCAGGTACAGGTAGGTGTTTCTGCTTTATGGAAAGGAGGATTTACTATGGTAGCAGGACATCTTAGTGAAAAGAAAGGTTACTATTACGCTGTATTGAATTATAAGGATTATACCGGAAAAAGGAAATCAAAATGGGTATCTACAGGATTGCCCGTAAAAGGAAATAAAAGGCGTGCTGAAAAAATTCTGGCAGATATAAAACGTGATTTTGTTCCGGAAGAACCAAAGCGAATAGAGGCGAGTATGTTATTTTCGGATTATATGGAAAGTTGGCTGAATATAATCAAGGGATCGGTTGCGGTTCCGACATATTCTTCTTATTCGGAAATCGTTAATAAAAATATAATACCTTACTTCCGAGAAAGAAAAATTACACTTCAAGGTTTAACGGCAAAAGACATTCAAGCGTTTTACCTTCATGAGCTGCAACGCGTCAGTGCCTCAACTGTCATTCATTATCATGCCAATATTCATAAAGCACTGAAATATGCTGTAAAGATTGATTTGATTGAGGTAAATCCGGCAGATAAGGTGGAACGCCCGAAAAGGAAGCAGTATGTAGGCAGTTTTTATGATGCGGATGAAATCAATGCACTTTTTGAAGCAGCGAAAGGAACGAAGTTGGAGTTGCCGATTCTTTTTGGTGCTTTCTATGGATTACGCCGCAGTGAGGCGGTTGGTCTGAAATGGGATGCGATTGATTTTGAGGAGAATACCATTGTGATACAGCATACGGTTACGCAATGCAATGTAGATGGTAAAAAAGTTATCGTTGCATCTGATACCACGAAAACAAAATCCAGCAGGAGAACATTACCGCTTGTCCCTTTTGTGAAGGAAAGACTTCTTGCATTAAAAGAGGAGCAGGCGGAAAATCGTCGTTTATGCGGACGAAGTTATATCAAAGAATATCTGGGATATGTCTGCGTAAATGAAATTGGTGATTTAATCAAACCCAGTTATGTGACAAGGAGTTTTTCGAAACTGCTGCAAGCAAACGGGTTTAGGCATATCCGTTTTCATGATCTCAGGCATAGCTGTGCGTCGTTGCTTTTGAAAAACGGTGTTCCTATGAAACAGATTCAAGAGTGGCTTGGTCATAGCGATTTTTCAACCACAGCAAACATTTATGCACATCTGGATTGCAGTTCCAAACTGATTTCGGCTGATGCAATGCTGAATGGTTTGGGAATGGATTCTAAATAAAAAAGCCAGCAGTCGAAAATCAACTACTGACTTATTCCTACGGAGACGGTGGGATTCGAACCCACGGACCCTGACGGATCAAACGATTTCGAGTCGTTCTCGTTATGACCACTTCGATACGTCTCCACATTTATCTCAACATCAGAACCTCGGAAAAAGGAGAGAACTGAGGGAGAGAACAGCAAAAAATATTAAGTTAATCATACCCTAAAAACCCAGTAAAATCAATGGTTTTCATACAAGAGAGTACCAAAAGGAGCAGTTGTTTTCGAGACCAGTCCCTTCAGCCACTTGGGTACATCTCCAAAGGTTATCTTAAACAGTATAGCAGAAGAAGGAAGAAAATGCAACGTCTGTATACAGAGAAGTGTTCTTTGATTGAAAAAGCGCGGCGCGCATGATATCATTTGAAGAATGAGAGGAGGAGAAAACGCATGGAATCCATCGGTTTATATATTCATATCCCTTTTTGCAGACAAAAGTGCCTTTACTGTGATTTTCCCTCGTGGGCAGGAAGGGAAGGGCAGATGCAGATGTATGTAGATGCGCTGACGGCAGAAATCCGAGCGCAGGGCAAGCGGTATGAAAATCGCGAGGTTGTTTCGGTATTTTTTGGCGGCGGAACGCCAACAGCACTGGAAATTCCTATGCTGGCACAGCTGATGCAGGCGATTAGGGAAAGCTTTCGGGTTACGGCAGATGCAGAGCTGACGACGGAGGCGAACCCGGGAACGCTGAGCTATGAAATGGCGGCGGCGTTGAAGAAAATGGGCTTTAACCGCCTGAGCATGGGCGTGCAGGCATGGCAAAATTCCATTCTGCACAGGCTGGGCAGAATCCACACGATAGAGGAATTTCTGGAAAATTATCATGCGGTGCGGCAGGCAGGCTTTGAGAATGTGAATGTAGATTTGATGTTTGCATTGCCGGGGCAAAGCATGGCACAATGGCAGGAAACAGTGCGGCAGATTGCGGCATTGAAGCCGGAGCATATTTCCGCTTACAGCCTGATTATAGAGGAAGGTACGCCGTTTTATGAAAGCTACCGCGCCGGAAAGCTGGAATTGGTATCGGAGGAGATGGACAGAGAAATGTACCACTGGACAGTGGACACCCTTGCGGAGTGGGGGTATGGACAGTATGAAATTTCCAATTTCGCAAAGGTGGGCAGACAGAGCCGCCACAATCGCATTTACTGGCAGGCGGAGGAATACCTTGGGATGGGCTTGGGCGCACATTCTTATATGGATGGAAAGCGCTTTCACAACAGCTATGATTTGCAAAAATATATTTCTGCGAAAGGAGATACTTCCTTATTAAGAGAGGATACAGAGTTGATTACAGAAACGGATGCATTGGCGGAATTTATGTTTCTGGGGCTGCGGCTGACGGAGGGCGTTTCGTTTGTGCGATTCCGACAGCGATTCGGGAAGGAAATGGACACCGTTTATGGGAAGGAATTACAGGAGCTGGCAGAGCTGGGGCTGCTTTTGCGCGACGAAAGCGGTGTGCGGCTGAGCAGAAGGGGGATTGATGTGAGCAATGCGGTGTTTGAGCGGTTCCTTTTATGAAAGAATATGAATGAATTGTAAACATTTTCAAAAACCATAAAAATTTTTAGATTAGCACTTGACATCTTCGGTGGCTAGTGCTATCTTTATATACAGAAGTTAGCACTCAAGTTAAACGAGTGCTAATAAAAGAAAAAGGAGGCGACGGTATGGCATTAAGTGACAGAAAGATACAGATTTTGCAGGCCATTATCAATGATTACATTGAAACGGCGGAGCCCGTCGGTTCCAGAACCATTGCAAAGAAATACAACTTAGGCATCAGCTCTGCAACGATTCGGAATGAAATGAGCGATCTGGAGGAAATGGGGCTGATTTTGCAGCCGCACGCATCCAGCGGCAGAATTCCTTCCGATATGGGCTACAGGCTCTATGTAGACCATCTGATGCAGCAGAAGGAGCTGAAGCCGGAGGAAAAGAAATATCTGCAAAGCGTGGTCGCGCGAGATATCAATCAGATTGACTATCTGATGGAAGAATCCGCAAAGGCTTTGTCCCTGCTGACAAATTACACGACCTTTGTTTCGGAGCCTGTCGGGCAGAGAACGAGAATCAAACAGATTCGCCTGCTCCCGTTTGACAGCAGCTCCGTGCTGCTCATCATTGCAACGGGTGACAACTTCATTAAGAACCATGTCATCAAGATGGACAGCGCACCAACGGAGGAAAAAATCTTCTATATGGGCTGTTGCCTGAACAATGTGCTGCAGGGCTGCGCGCTGAATGAAATCGATGGCGTGGTGGTCAGCAAGCTGCAGGCAGAGTTGAAGGAGTATCAGGAATTATTGCAGCCGATTCTCAAAGCAATTGAAATTACGATGCGGTCGGCGGAAAAGGTACAGGTTCACATGAGCGGTGCCAAGAATATGCTGGCGTTCCCCGAATTTTCGGATATCCAGAAAGCAAAATCTCTGATTCAGACCTTGGAGGAAAAGGATCAGCTGGTAACAATGCTGAAGGAAAGCTCCGGCAATGATATCCAGATTATGATCGGCAGTGAGAACAGCGTGCAGGGCATGCAGGATTGCAGTGTAATCACAGCGACGTATAAAATGGGGGATAATACAAGAGGTACCATTGGCATTGTCGGCCCAACCCGAATGGATTATTCACAGGTTATTTCCGTATTGAATGGAATGGTGCAGAGCATTGAAAAAGTATTGCGGAATCTATCCGATGGGAACCATAAAAATACTTAGAAATGAGGGAACAACGTGGAAGAAATGAAAAAAGACGAAGCTCTGGAGGAACAGCAGACGACGGCAGAAGCAGCAGAAGCTACGGAAGCTGAGGCAGTTCAGGCGGAAGAGATTCCGGATGCTGTGGATGAAACGGCAGAAAAAATCGCGAAGCTGGAACAGCAGGCTGCGGATAATCTGGACAAATATCAAAGAACACTGGCGGAATTTGATAACTTCCGCAAGCGTACAATAAAAGAAAAAGCCGTGATGTATGATGACGGCGTAAGAAGTACCATTGAAAAGCTTCTGACAGTTATCGACAATCTGGAACGTGCCGTTGCGGTACAGGAAGGAAAGGTCGATGCGGACGACGCTTTCTTCAAGGGCGTGAAAATGACTCTGGTGCAGTTCCGGGAAATCCTGCACAGCATGGGCGTGGAGGAAATCAAGGCACTGGGCGAGAAATTCGACCCCAACCTGCACGCGGCAGTTGCGCATGAGGATGACGAAAGCTATGGTGAAAACGAAGTCATTCTGGAAATGCTGAAGGGCTATAAGTATAAAGATAAGGTGATTCGCCACAGTATGGTTAAGGTGGCAAACTGAGTACAAAATAAAAACGAACAATGTTCTTTTAGGAGGAATTGATTATGGGAAAAATTATTGGTATTGACTTAGGTACAACAAACTCTTGTGTAGCAGTAATGGAAGGCGGTCAGCCTGTTGTTATCGTAAACAGCGACGGTGCAAGAACGACACCCTCTGTTGTCGGCTTTGCAAAAAACGGCGAAAGACTGATTGGTGAAACAGCAAAACGTCAGGCAATTACAAACCCTGACAACACTATTTCTTCCATCAAGAGTCACATGGGTGAAAATTATAAGGTAAACATTGAAGGTAAGGCATATTCTCCTCAGGAAATCTCTGCTATGATTCTGCAGAAGCTGAAAGCAGACGCAGAGGCTTATCTGGGCGAAACCGTAACAGAGGCAGTTATCACTGTTCCTGCTTACTTCAATGACTCTCAGAGACAGGCAACAAAGGATGCCGGCAAAATTGCAGGTCTGGATGTAAAGCGTATCATCAACGAACCCACATCCGCAGCACTGGCATACGGTCTGGATAACGAAAACGAACAGAAAATCATGGTTTATGACCTGGGCGGCGGTACCTTCGACGTTTCCATCATCGAAATCGGTGACGGTGTTATCGAGGTTCTGGCTACAAATGGTAACACACATCTGGGCGGCGATGATTTCGACCAGAGAGTGATTAACTTCCTGGTAGATGAATTCAAGAAAGCAGAAGGCATGGATTTGTCTAAGGATAAAATGGCAATGCAGAGATTGAAAGAAGCAGCGGAAAAGGCGAAAAAGGAGCTGTCCACAGTAACCTCCACAAACATCAATCTGCCTTTCATCACAATGAATCAGGATGGCCCGAAGCATCTGGATATCACACTGACAAGAGCAAAATTTGACGAACTGACACATGACTTGGTAGAAAGCACCATGGGTCCCGTAAAACAGGCACTGGCTGATGCAGGTCTGTCCACAGGCGAAATCGATAAGGTTCTGCTGGTTGGCGGTTCCACAAGAATCCCCGCCGTACAGGATGCAGTAAAGAAATACACAGGCAAGGAGCCCTTCAAGGGCATCAACCCCGATGAATGTGTTGCAGTCGGTGCAGCAATTCAGGGTGGTAAGATGGCAGGCGATGAGGGCGCAGGCTCTATCCTGCTGCTGGATGTAACGCCTCTGTCTCTGGGTATTGAAACTCTGGGCGGCGTTGCAACAAAGCTGATTGACAGAAACACAACCATCCCCACAAATAAAAAACAGATCTTCTCTACCGCAGAGGATAACCAGACAGCTGTTGATATCCATGTTGTACAGGGGGAAAGACCTCTGGCAAAGGATAACAAGACACTGGGTCAGTTCAAGTTGGACGGTATCGCTCCCGCAAGAAGAGGTGTGCCTCAGATTGAAGTAACCTTCGATATCGATGCAAACGGTATTGTAAACGTATCTGCTAAGGATTTGGGTACAGGCAAGGAACAGAAAATCACAATCACAGCAGGCTCTAATCTGAGTGAGGATGAAATCGATAAGGCTGTCAAAGAGGCAGAGCAGTTCGCAGAAGCCGACAGAAAGAGAAAAGAAGCAATCGATGCGAAAAACGAAGCAGACTCTCTGATTTTCCAGACAGAAAAGGCAATCGAAGAGCTGGGCGATAAGCTGGACGGTGCTGATAAATCCACAGTAGAAGCAGAGCTGACAAAGCTGAAAGATATGGTAAAGGATTTGGCACCCGAAACAATGACAGATACAGATACAGAAAATGTAAAGGCTGCAACAGAAAGCCTGAAGCAGGAATTCTACAAGCTTTCCGAAAAGCTGTATCAGCAGGCACAGGCTGCACAGGGCGAAGCTGCACAGGGCGGCGACTCCGATGTAGTAGACGGTGACGGGAAAGAAATCTAATTGACAGAAATAAACAAAAAGCAAGGGTGCCTACCGACAGGGCAGGGCATCCTGCTTTGCTGTTAAGATAGCATAGGGGAAGATCCCCGGCAAGGTGGTGAGTGAGTTGGCAAATAAAAGAGATTATTATGAGGTACTGGGCGTAAAGAAGGATGCCACAGATGCGGAGCTGAAAAAGGCTTACCGTAAGATGGCAGTAAAATACCATCCTGACCAGAATCCCGGGGATAAAGATGCAGAAGAAAAATTCAAGGAAGTCAACGAAGCGTATGAGGTTCTGAGCGACAGCCAGAAGCGTGCGCAGTATGACCAGTTCGGTCATGCGGCCTTTGAACAGGGCGGCATGGGCGGCGGTGGCGGCTTCTATAGCGGCCAAGGCTTTGATATGGGCGATTTGGGCGATATCTTCGGCAGTATGTTCGGCTTCGGCGGCTTTGGCGGCGGCGGAGCGAAAAGAAACGGCCCCAGACGCGGGAAGGATGTAAACGTAAGCATCCAGCTGACCTTTGAGGAGGCAGTTTTTGGCTGCAAAAAAGAAATTTCCATTGCAATTTATGATGAATGTGAAACCTGCCATGGTACAGGCGCGAAGGCAGGTAGTCATCCCGAAAGCTGCCCGACCTGTCACGGGACAGGGCAGGAGAGAGTGATGCAGCAGTCCATGTTTGGCTCTGTAACCTCCGTAAGAACCTGTTCCAAGTGCGGCGGTACGGGTAAGGTTGTGAAGGACCCCTGCAATACCTGCCATGGCAGCGGCAAGGTGCGTAAAACAAAGAAATACGAGGTCAACGTACCCAAGGGTATTGATAACGGGCAGACCATTCGTCTGGCGGGCAAGGGCGAAATCGGTGAAAACGGCGGCGGCTACGGCGATTTGCTCGTAACGGTTTATGTACAGCCGAACCGTGTATTTGTGCGTAAGGGTTATGATATTTATTGTGATGTACCCATTACCTTCGTGCAGGCGGCACTGGGCGGTGAAATCACGATTAAGACCATTGATGGTGAGGAGAAATATACCGTCAAACCCGGTACACAGCCCGATACAGTCGTAACCCTGCGTGGCGTGGGTGTGCCGAATCTGAGAAATCCTAAGGTAAGAGGGAATCAGATTGTAACATTGAAGGTAAAAATCCCTACAGATATGAGCGAAAGACAGAAGGATTTGCTGCGTCAGTTCTATGGGGATGCGCCTAAGGCAGCGACAGAAGCAGAGGCTCCTAAGGAGGAGAAAAAATCCTTTTCCAAAAAAATGAAGGACTTCTTTAAAGAAGATTAAGAGAAAAGCAATCAAACAGTTCCCCTGTTCCGAAAAAGGAATAGGGGGCTTTTTTTGTGCAGAGTTGCGGTGGTTTGTGGTTGTAATTCGCTTTTCAAAGTGATATGATAATACGATAACCTGATGAAAAAAGAAGATGAAAAAATTGGGGGAAGTGGGTATGACAGGGCTTTTGTTAAGGCTTTTTGTAAAAAATTATACGGATGCGGAGAATACGCAGGTGCGTACCGATGTAGGTAAGCTGGCGGGTGTGGTCGGCATTTTCTGCAATGGGCTTCTGTTTTTCGGCAAGCTTGTGGCAGGGCTTCTGTCTGGCTCGGTTGCGATTGTTGCCGATGCGGTGAATAACCTTTCGGATGCATCCTCCTCTGTGGTGACGCTCCTTGGCTTTCGTCTGGCACAGCAGCCTGCGGACGCAGACCATCCCTATGGACACGCCAGATATGAATATCTTTCGGGGCTGATGGTGGCAGTGCTGATTCTGGTTATCGGCGTGGAGTTGGTGAAATCCTCTGTAGAAAAGATCATTCATCCGGAGGCAGTGGATTTCTCTGTGCTGACAGTTGTCATTCTGGTCGGCTCTATTTTGGTAAAGCTGTGGATGTCCTTCTTTTTCGGTAGCTTGGGGAAACGGATTCACTCTCTTACCCTGGAGGCAACCGCGGTGGATAGCCGCAATGACGTAATTACAACGGCGGCGGTTCTGCTGGGGTGTTTCGTGGGATTTCTGTTCCGCATTAAGATTGACGGTTACATTGGTCTGCTGGTTGCGGTGTTTATTCTCCATTCGGGTGTGAATATCGTAAAAGAAACGATTTCTCCGCTGCTTGGGGAACAGGCGCAGCCGGATTTAATTGAGAAAATCAAGGAACTGGTGACAGCACCGGACGAAATTCTGGGTGTGCATGATTTGCTGATTCATGATTATGGCCCGGGGAAATGCTTTGCTTCGATTCATGCAGAGGTCAATGCGGATTTGTACTCTCTGGAGGGGCACGACATCATTGATGAGTTAGAAAGCAGGGCTTTGCGGGAGTTGAATGTCCATTTGGTGATTCATTATGATCCCATTTTGGTGAATGATGCGGAATGGAATGAAATGCGGCAGGTGACACAGGAGATTATCCATGAAATTGACCCTGCGGTGACGATGCACTGCTTCCGCATCGTCGGCGGCAAGGAACAGAAAAATCTGGTGTTCGACCTGATGGTGCCTTATGAAGCGAAGCGCCCGAATGAGGAATTGAAGCAGGAAATTGATCGGAAGCTTCGGGAAAGAAATATAAAATATGGAACCGTCATTCGGTTTGATGGGAAGGAATAAGAAAAAAAGACGATAGGATGTGAAAATCTTATCGTCTTTCTTGTTATAGCTTGCCTTCTTTTTGCAGATATGCCAGAAAGCCCTCCAGACCCTCTATAATGTCATGATATGCGATATCAAAATCACCGGTATACCAAGGGTCGGCAATATCTCTGGGGCGACTGCTGAAATCCAGCAGACGATAAACCTTATAGTCGGGGTCCTCCTTGATCTGCCGCATTAAATTGGAAATGTTGTACCGCTCCGCAACCAGAAGATAATCATAGGCGGCATAATCCTCCTTCGTTACCTGCCTTGCGTGGTGCATGGTGCAGGAAATGCCGACAGATGCCAACTTGCGTTTTGCCGGGGGATAGACTCCGTTGCCGATTTCCTCACGACTCGTTGCGGCGGATGCAATGTGGAATTGGGCGGCAAGTCCGCGTTTTTCTACCATGTCGCGGAAAAGGTATTCCGCCATGGGGGAACGGCAGATGTTGCCGTGGCAAATAAAAAGCACATGTATCATGAATATCAAACACCTTTCTGATTATGTTTTTTCCTATTTTACCTGAATTTTCTGTATTTTGCAAAAACCAGAAAGCGTCTGGTGGAAAAGGTGGGCACTTTTTCTCTGCCTCGACAGAGAAAAATACATGCTGCGGTTATTTCTTAAAATTTTATAAATTTTACGCAAATCAGATGTAATTTGTTAAGATGTCTGATAAGATGAAGCTATCCGAAGGGAAGTTCGGGCAAGTAAAGGGAAAATGTATTGCGTAAGGAGGTATGACAGATGAAGAAAAATTTTGTTGTGGTTGGGGCATTGGCAGGAACGCTTATTTTTACACAAAGTGCCCTTGCGGCAGGGCTTGCGGTTACGCCGTCCAAAAACACGCTTTCCGTGCAGTCGGGAGAGGGCGTGCAGACGGTGGAGGCTGTCCCTGCGTATCTGTATCAGGATAATAATTATTTTATGCTGCGCGATTTGGGGAAAATCCTCGGCTATCGTGTCGATTGGAACGAAGCGAAAAAGCAGGCTTCTCTGACAAAGGAAAGTGCTGCGCAGGATTTGCAGCATCTGAGTGCGGCAAAGCAGGCAAAAGCCGTAAAGCAAAGCAAGCAGACCATTCTCGTTGGCGCAACGGAATACGAAAACATGAATTGCCTGAATATTGACGGTTATAATTATTTTAAGCTGCGCGATTTGGTTGAGATTATGGACTTTACCTGCGGATGGGACAGTGAAAAGAATCGGATTCAGCTTTCCACAGGCGAGCAGAATGACGAGGGAGTCAGCATATCCGTAAAGGATTTTCTGGTTGAAGGGGCGAAGCAGAAGGTGATTGAGGAGGATGTGCCTTATATCCCTGGCTCGAAGGATTATGCGGCACTGGAGGCCTATATGCAGAAGAATGTAGACAAGGACTTCAAAGCATCTGATTTCATCATCACAGAAGCAGAGGAGGGCAGCAATACGCCTAATCTCATCACACTGGATATGCGTCTGAATGTAAATGGCGTTATGACAAAGAATTTCGGCTATCGGGTTCTCTGTATCAATAAAAAAGCAGTGCTGATTACCTTTATCGGGGAAAAGAATCCCGATTTTGATATCGCAAAGGCAGGCGTGCAGAAGCTTTCCGATGCGGATGCAAAGCAGATGGCATTAGATATGGATAAAAACAGCTACAAGGCAGAGAAGCAGACGGTTTCCCGTTATTTCGATATGCAGGAGCTGAAGCAGAAATGCGAGGTAGAAACGACCTATATTGACAATGGGGGCGCAACCTTCGTAACGGCGCACGCCTTTGATGCAGAATAACAGCTGATAACTTTATATAGAAGAAACACAAACAGGAGCAGCAAAGCAGAATCAGCCTTGATGTTCCTGTTTTTCGTTGGCAATAAGATACAGATGTGCTATAATATTCACATTAAATGTAGCTTTTTGGGGGATTTTGAATACCTCAAAGGCAGAGAGGACGAAGCGAAAATGAAGGATGCACATGCTTCCGAGAGATTGCTGTTGCAGGGTCGGAAAAAACAATGTGAGGCTTTACAGCGTCAGGCAGAATTCGCGGCAGAGCTTGAGATACAAAAGACAGAACGACAGGAGAGGATCGCCTTATGAGACGAAGAAAGCTGCTGATTGCAGACGATTCTGAAATGAACCGCGCAATTCTTGCAAATGTACTGGATCAGGAATTTGAAGTTATTGAAGCAACAAATGGGCAGGAAGTCATCATTGCGTTGCAGAGCTATGGCACGCAGATTTCCGCATTGCTGCTGGATATTGTGATGCCTGAGATGGACGGATTTGAGGTTCTGGAGGAAATGAACCGCAGACATTGGATTGAGGATATCCCCACCATCATGATTTCCGCGGAAACCAGTAATACCTACATCGACCGTGCATTTGAACTGGGTGCATCGGACTATATCAGCCGTCCCTTTGTACCCGGCATCGTTCGCCGTCGTATCATTAATACAATCCTGCTGCATACCAAAAAGCATCAGCTGATGGATGTGGTTGCGGATTGGTTTTTCCGCAGAGAAAAAAGCAACGAGGTTATGATATCAATTCTGGGCTATGCCTTGGGGCTGCGCTGCGGAGAAAAGGGGATGCACATGTCCGGCGTAAGCCGTGTGACGGGGCTTTTGCTGCACTGTCTGATGAAGCGGACGAACCGCTATGCGCTGAATCCGGATGATATAGATGTGATTTGCATGGCGGCAAGCCTGCATGATATCGGGAAGCTGCTGATTCCGGAGGAAATTCTGACAAAGCCCGGCAAGCTGACCGCAGAGGAATTTGCCATTGTGAAACGGCATACGGTGATTGGTGCGGAGATTATTTCGGGAATGTCTGTGTATCAGAATGAAAAACTGGTGAAATACGCCACGATGATCTGTCGCTGGCACCATGAGCGTTGGGATGGCAAGGGCTATCCGGACGGGTTGGCAGGGGATAATATTCCCATTGCGGCACAGGTGGTTTCCGTTGCGGATGCTTATGATGCGCTGACGAATGAGCGCAGCTATAAAGAAGCCTTTTCGCATGATACGGCACTTGCTATGATGCATAACGGCGAATGTGGCAGTCTGAATCCGCTCCTGCTTGAATGTATGGATGAGCTTTCGGAGACACTGCGGCATGGCGTGGAGAAAAAGCCTGTGGGACAGAGTGCGGAGCAGGTATATGAAACGGTGGAGGAGCTTTACAGTGGACAGGATGTCATTGCGGCGCGCATGACAAAGCAGCTGGAGGAGGCAAACACAAAAGCAGAATTTTTCGCAAATCTCAGCGGAGAGCTGTGGTTTGAATATACGGCACAGCCTTCTTCTCTGCATCTTTCCAAGGGTGCAGTAGAGCAGACGGGACTGCCGGATGTGATTGTCGATCCGATGGAAAACGAAGCCTTTCTTTCCGTTTTCGGGAAAAAGACGCTTGCGCTGCTTACCGAGAAATTACAGGAGCTGCCGACTGACCGGACACAGATGGAGTTTATGGCACAGATTACGCTAAACGGAAAGCCGAGTCAATGTCAGACTGCCATTCTGGTTTCGGGCAAGAAGGACAGCGAGGGACATTATAGCTCTCTGCTCGGAAAAATTGTAGATATTGATGAAAACTATAAGAGAATACAGATGTATGATGCCGAAGCAGCGAAGCCTGCTTTGCAGAAGCAGGTGCTGTTGCCCATTCTGGCGAGTGGAGAAAGTGTGATTCGGATTGCGGAGAAGCAGGTTGGCCCTGTGCTGCAGGGATATCGGACGATGTTTGAAACGGTTCGGCTGGTGGACCCTGAAATCTGTATGCAGGTTTCTACAACAAAGGAGAGTCATTCTGTGCAGAAGAATGAGGATTGCTTTGCCCTTTGGGGGAAATCGCGCCGCTGTGAGCGCTGCATTTCGCAGGATGCCATCCGTATGGGGAAGATACAGACGAAGGTGGAGCCGATTGGCAATGATGTCTATTATGTATTTGCAATGCCAATCGAGATAGACGGAATGTCCTATTCTCTGGAATGTGTGAACCCGATTCGCTCGGAGGATATCAACGGCATAGAAAGCGAGCACGTTCTGAATCAGCTGCTTGTGCGGAACAGGCAGGTTTATGTGGATTCTGCAACAAGAGTATATAATCGCCGGTATTACGATGAACGGGTGCGTAACCTGAGCGGAGAATATGCGCTGGCGATGATTGATATTGATAATTTCAAGAAAATCAATGATCGCTTCGGGCATACCGCGGGGGATGCGGCATTGTATTATGTGGCGCAAACAATTCGTTCCATGCTGCGCAGCAACGATGCACTGATTCGCTACGGTGGAGATGAGTTTTTCCTGCTGTTTGATAATATGCCGGAGCAGATTCTGGAACGAAAGCTGGGGGAGCTCTGCCGAGCGGTGCGCAAGATTGAGGTTGCGCAGTATCCGGAGCTGAAGCTGACCATCAGTATTGGCGGTGCGTATGCTTCGGGGCGGATTTCGGATTTGATTCAGAAGGCAGATGCCGCCCTATATGAGGCGAAGAAAGAAAAGAATCGCGCGGTGATTTTTTAAGGAGGGGTATTTATGACGGTAAATGAATTTTATCAGAAGGTTGATGGAGACTATACAGATGCAATCAATCGCCTGCAAAGTGATGTGCTGATTCGGAAATTTCTGAAAATGCTGCCGGGTGACAACAGCATGACGCTTCTGGCAGAGGCAGTGGAAAAATCCGAGGTGGAGCAGGCATTTCGTGCGGTGCATACACTGAAGGGAATGGCACTGAACCTAAGCCTTTCTGCTCTGGCGGAGGTTTGTTCCGCGATGACGGAGCTGCTGCGCGGCAAGGAGGCGCTTCCTGCGGAAACAGGGCAGTATTATGATGCCGTAAGAAGGGAATACGAAAGAGTACGCGAGGCGTTGGAAGAATTGGAGTAAGCGGCGGCGGTCTGAATGAAAAGAAAAGATGTGATTCTTTTGACTTCCTCTCGGAGACTGTGGTAGAATAAGATATTATGGATAGAACAAATTTTGTGCAAGGAGGAAGCGTATGTCTCAGGACAAACAGAAACACATTCGGAATTTTTGCATTGTGGCGCATATTGACCACGGCAAATCCACATTGGCAGACAGACTGATTCAGAAAACAGGTCTTTTAACAGATAGAGAAATGCAGGAGCAGGTTTTGGATAACATGGATCTGGAGCGTGAAAGAGGAATCACCATCAAATCGCAGGCGGTTCGTCTGATTTACCGCGCGCAGGATGGGGAGGAATATCAGTTTAACCTGATTGATACACCCGGACATGTCGATTTCAACTATGAGGTATCCCGTTCCCTTGCGGCGTGCGAGGGTGCGGTGCTGATTGTGGATGCGGCGCAGGGTATTGAAGCGCAGACACTGGCAAATGTTTATCTGGCGTTGGATAATAATCTGGAAATTCTTCCGGTTATCAATAAAATTGACCTGCCCAGCGCAAACCCGAAATGGGCAAAGCAGGAAATTGAGGATATCATCGGGATTCCTGCGGAGGATGCCCCTGAAATTTCTGCGAAAAACGGCATCAATATCGAGGAGGTTCTGGAACGCATTATTACAGATATTCCCGCGCCCGCGGGGGATGTCAATGCACCGCTGAAGGCGTTGGTGTTCGACTCTGTATATGACCAGTACCGCGGCGTTATCGTTCTGATGCGTGTGTTTGACGGCTCAATTCGTAAGGGCAGCAGAGTCAAAATGATGGCAACGGGGAAGGAATTTGATGTTGTTGAGGTTGGCATTTTCGGCCCCGGGCGTTTCCTGCCTGTGGATGAGCTGAGTGCCGGCATGGTTGGCTATTTTACGGCAAGCATCAAAACGGTATCCGATACACGCGTGGGCGATACGGTTACATTGGCGGAAAACCCGACCGCAGAGGCACTGCCCGGCTATAAGAAGGTAAACCCGATGGTTTACTGCGGCATTTTCCCTGTGGATGGGGCAAAATATCCCGATTTGCGCGATGCACTGGAGAAGCTGCAGCTCAATGATGCGGCGCTGTTCTTTGAGCCGGAAACCTCTGTTGCGTTAGGCTTTGGGTTCCGCTGCGGCTTCCTTGGACTGCTGCATTTGGAAATTATTCAGGAAAGACTGGAAAGAGAATATAATCTGGACTTGGTAACAACTGCCCCCAGTGTTATTTATAAGGTATACCTGACGGATGGGACGAGCTTTGATTTATCCAACCCGAGCAATATGCCCGATCCTGCCAGAATCGAGAAGATGGAGGAGCCGATTGTGAAGGCGGAAATCATGCTCCCGAAGGATTATGTCGGCCCGATTATGGAGCTTTGCCAGCAGCGGCGCGGCGAATACATCAGTATGGAATATCTGGATTCCTCCCGTGTGATGCTGACATACCACATGCCGTTAAACGAAATTATTTACGATTTCTTCGATGTGCTGAAATCCAGAAGCCGCGGCTATGCGTCCTTCGATTACAGCCTGCTGGGCTATCAGGAAAGCGAGCTGGTGAAGCTGGATATTCTGGTAAACAGGGAGCCTGTGGATGCGCTGTCCTTTATTGTGCATAAGGATTCTGCAACGGAGCGTGGCAGAAAAATGTGTGAAAAGCTGAAAAAGGAAATTCCCAGACATCTGTTTGAAATTCCGATTCAGGCAGCAATCGGCAGCAAGATTATCGCCAGAGAAACCATCAGCGCAATGCGTAAGGATGTTCTGGCAAAATGCTATGGCGGTGATATTTCCCGTAAGAAAAAACTGCTTGAAAAGCAGAAGGAAGGGAAAAAGCGTATGCGCCAGATTGGCAGTGTAGAGGTGCCGCAGAAGGCATTTATGTCTGTGTTAAAATTGGATGAAGAATAAGACGTAAAAAGGGTGTGATAGATTTTATCACACCTTTTTGCGTCCTATTTGAATTTCCATTGATATTTTTCCAAATCGACCCTTCCGTTGACTACCTCAATGCCATCCGCCTGCAAAAGCTTTTCCTGTGCAGCTTCTCCGCCGAAGGCAAAGGAACCGGAAAGCTCTCCCTTGGCATTGACAACACGATAGCAGGGGATATTTGCAGGGTCCGGGTTTTTATGCAGGGCATTGCCGACCGCGCGCGCCATGTTCGGGTCACCTGCCAGCGCCGCAATCATCCCATAGGTTGCGACACAGCCTTTGGGGATTTTTTTGACCGCCTCGTAGATGCGCTTGGTGGGGCTATCCGCAATCAAATCGTAGCTTTCGGCAATCATGCGTTTGATATCCTGCGTGGGAATGGTGCCGTCCAGAATAATCGTATTCCAGTGCATTTTGTTTTGATGATAGCCTGCAACCACGGCAGGATAGGTGTTCCGCCAGAAATCACGCCATTCGGGCGCTACCTTTACATTCAGATTGAGATATCCCCCTCGGTCGTAAATCCAGAGAAAGGTCTTTTTGCTTCCCTTGATGCGTACCAACTGCCAGTTTTGGTCGCGAAACGGTCGTTCTGTGTATACATCCGCAAAAGATAGGGCATAGGCTAATACCTCCTCGCGTGCTGTCATGCAGCTTCACCTCCGATTGCTTTGCCTTTATTGTACTTCCGATAGTTTATTTAAAAGCGTTTTTCCAGCTTCATCAGCCGTCCGCGGATATGAACCTCCTCCATCTCCTTGCCGACGAAGATTTTCATTTCATACGCAGGGTTTTCAGGCTGGAGAACAATCGCATTTTCCTTTTTTATCACGCGCTTGAGGGTGGCATCGTCCCCGTTGACGGAAACGACGGCGATATCACCGCTGTCCACGTTGCTTTGTTTGCGGATGAGCAGAAAATCACCTTCGTGGATACCGATATTTGTCATGCTATCCCCCTTGGCGCGCAGCCAGAAATATTCCTCGCCGCTGTTTAAATCCTCCAAGGGTGTTTCGATATAGCCCTCAATATTATCCTCTGCCAGAAGGGGCATGCCGCAGTTGACCACGCCAACAATGGGGATTGGCTTTGTCGGACGAGGGGTATAGGGGATGGCGTCCTGCGGCAGATGGTTTCTGTCCTCCAGAAGGGCAGATTTTTCCACACCGAAATACGCCGCCATCCGCTCGATTTTATCAATGCGGGGATAGGTTTTTCCGTTTACCCAGTCGCTGAGGGTAGTGTATTTTACGCCAAGTGCTTCGCAAAGCTCGGTTCTTGTTTTTTGCTTCTGTTCCATGAGATAGCGGATATTTTTCGCCAGTATGGTTTTACTGTTGTCCATAAAATCACCTTCCTATTTTTATTATACGGTTAAATCGTAGAAATGCAATACATTTTGGAAAATTACGAAAAAACCGTTGACAGATACGGTGAAACCGTAGTATGATTGTGTCAGACAAAGGAGTAACTTATTTTTTTAAAGCATAATTACGAATAAACCGTAATGCGAAAGGGGTATGAGATGAAGGAAAGAAGAATGTGGAAAAATACATGGCTGAAGGAGCTTGCAGGTAAGTATGGATTGGAAAAGGGAAAGTCTATTATTGTTGAGGAGCGTTCTCTTTTGAAGGATTATACATATATTACACGGGAAATTCGTCATGGCGTGGTGCTGGAATTATATCCCCACCATTTTTACTGTCAGATGGAAAACGGCAGAAGGGAATCCTTTCGCTATAATGAATTTCTGGGGCATGAGGCAAGGCTTGTTCATCTGAAGGAGGAGCAACAAAAAAGCGTCCAAGCTTGGACGCTTTTTTTATTGCGGAAGAAATCGGGAAGCAAGAGAGCGTTACTTCGCTCTGTCCCAAGTGGAATCCTGATTTCGACTTAATAAAAGAGTGTGTTTACATCCAGCTCTTTTTCAATCATGCCTGCCTGATACATAAAATCAGCGGTGCGCTGGAAGCCCTCCTTATCCGCAGCAGTAATCTCTGTGGAGAAGTCATAATACTGTGCCATTTCCTTTACGGCATCCACATCCAAATCCAGCTCCGTTGCTGCCATTTCGTAGGCTTCCTGCTCATGGTTCTGAATAAAGTCTGCGATTTCTGCCTGTGCGGATTGCAGCCTTTCGATGATTTCGGGGTGCGCTTCATAGAATTTATTTGTGACTGCTACTGCAATGATGGCGTTAATCAAGCCCTCGCCGTCGGTAATCAGGTGATAGCCCTGCTGCTGTGTCTGATATGCGGCTGCACCTGCCAGCAATGCCACATCCACACTGCCGCCTTCCAGACCTGCCTTTGCTTCGGGAATACCCATATTGACGAAGTTTACATCATCCACTGTCATATCCGCGGTTGCAAGATATGCCGCCAAGAGTTCATGCAGATTTGTGCCGACAGGGCCTGCAATGGTTTTGCCGCGCAAATCCGCAGGGGAGCTGATGCTTTCATCCTTGGAATACATGCAGAATGCCTTGGGAGAGCGGCTATACATGTTCAGCACCTTGATATCTGCATCATTTGCGGCAGAAAGAATGACAGAGGTTGCGCCAACGGCATACAGCACCTGCACATCTCCGGCTGCCAGTGCCTGTGTCTGGTCTGCGCCGGAGGTGATTTCTGCATATTTCACTTCGATGCCGTCATCCGCAAAGGCTTTTGTGAAAATGCCTTCCTCCTTTTCCACGATAGAGGGCAGGTTCAGGGGAGAGGTGACATAGGTGAAGGTCAGCGAATCGAGAGAGGATGTATCCTCTGCGGTGCCGCAGCCTGTCAGCGCCGTCATAGCCAGAACGGCTGCCATTGCCATGCCAATCAATCTTTTTTTCATTTGTAATACCTCCTAAATTTTTAAATGATAATTTAAATAATAAAATGCTTATTTTAACTGCCGAAAGACAGTTTTTTTATAAATGAAGCTGTGCGAGAATTTCCCGTTTCAGTTCAATCAGTTCCTTGGATAATAAATCGCGATTTTCGCAATCCGTATCCAAAAGAAATTCCTTTTTGATGCATCCATCCTCAAGAAAGGCAATTTTATGCCCCAGAAGCAGGGCCTCATCAATGCTGTGGGTGACGAATAAAATCCCCGTATTTTGGCTTTTTTGCAGGCGAATCAGTTCCTTCTGCAGCTGTGTGCGCGTGAAATGATCCAATGCGGCAAAGGGCTCATCCATCAGAAGGAAGGAGGGCGCATACGCCAAAGCACGCGCGATGGCGGTTCTTTGCTGCATTCCGCCTGAAAGCTGATGGGGATAGGCCTTCTGAAAGCCATCCAGACCAACCGCTTCCAGCAGGGTTTGGATTTCTCCTGTATCATAGGAGTGCTTTTTCAATCCGAAAATAGTATTATCCCACACAGTCAGCCAAGGCATGAGCCGCGGCTCCTGAAACACAAAGGCGGTTTTATGCGTGACCGCAAAGTGAATTTCTCCGCCGTTTGGCTCCTCCAAATCCCCCACTAAGCGGAGCAGGGTGGTTTTGCCGCAGCCGCTTTTCCCAAGAAGGATGGTGATGCTGTTTTCGGGAATCTGCAAGCAGATATCCTTTAAAACGGGGAGCGTCCGCCCGTCTACGGTGTATGCCTTCTGTATATGCTTTAATTCAATTCCAGCCATTTTCACCATTCCCCTTAAATAATTTTTTCAGCAAAAAGCCGAAGCATTTATCGGTTGCCAGACCGACAAGCCCAACCACAAAAATGCCGACAATCACCTTATCGGTGCGGCTCAGCTGCTGCGCGAACAGAATCAAATGCCCGATACCGCTGGAGGCTGCAATCATTTCTGCCGCAATGATGGCACGCCAGCTATAGCCCATGCCGATGCGCATCCCAACGAGAATATCGGCGGAGGCGTAGGGCAGGAGGATATAGCGGAATTTTTCAAATTTTGTGTAGCCGAAGGCATCCCCAACCTCCAATAGCCTTTGGTCACAGCCCGTAAAGCCTTTTACGATGTTCAGATACATCGGGAAGAAGGAGGCCAGCACGATAATAACGGTTTTTGTGGTTTCCCCGATGCCGCACCAGAGAATCAGAAGCGGAATCAGACTCAGCGGCGGTACATTGCGGAAAAACTGCACGATTGCGTTATAATATTTTTCTGCGGCAGGCAGGAGCGCACGGAACATCCCCAGCAGAAACGCAAGCAGAAAAGCGATGCCGAAGCCCTTTAGAATACGGACAAAGGAAATCAGCACATCCCGAAGCAATTCTCCGGAGAAAAGCATGCGCAGAAAGCTGTCGAACACCTTTTGTGGTGTCGGCAGAAGGTAGGGACTAAAAACCTCTGCGCGGCAAAGCAGAAACCAAACCGCAAGCAGGATAAGGATGCCGAGAAACGGCGCAAATGCCGAATGTATTTTTTTCATATAATACTCCTATAAAAAATGAGTCTGCGCAAAAGCGCAGACTCATAAAAAGGAAAATCCCTTTGCTTTTATGATTTTTGTCTGAACGCCTTTTCATGCAGGTGTTGCCCTTTATGGTCAGTACGTTTTGGCGAAATTATTTATATTCGCCGGAAATTTTTGTGATATTTCCGTTTTTATCCAGTGTGAGAACAAGGTCGAGCTTGTCACCGGATTCCAGCCAGTCAATCAGCTTCGTAAGTGTTTTTACGCCGGAAGCATTGGTGATGCTTACCATGATGTTATCTGTATCATCCTCATCAAAATCATAGCTGAAGGTATTATTGCTGTATTTGCCTTCAATTTTGATGTAGTTCTTGCCAAGCTTGGAAAGCTCCCCCTTTGCCTGTGTTACCTTACCTGTGATTTTTGTAACCTCATCATTTTTAACGGTAGCGGAAACATTCATGGTCTTTTTGTCCTTATAGGCATTATAGAAATCTTCCCATGTTTTAATCTTATCGGAGCCGTCGGTAATGGAGATATCGACATCATCTACATCATCAATATCATAGGTCTTGCTGCCAATTTTTACCGTACCGGTGTCCTTGCTTTCCTTATAGGTAACGCTTGCAACATTGCCGTCCGCATCATCCTTGCTGTCACTGTCGGAAGTGGTTGCTGTAATTTTAGTAACGTAATCCTTTTTATTCAGTGTCAGTGTAACGGTAATGGTGCTATCCCCATCATCGTACAGATTATACAGATCTTTGTAGTCTTTTGTTTTGTTGTCAATCTTTACGGTAACATCATCTGTATCATCGATGTAATATTTTGTGGTTTTATTTTTCAGCTGAATATAGCCTGTTTTGTCGGACTTATCATAATTCACCTTGGAAACCTTGCCCTTTATGGAATCACTGCTGCTGCTTTCCTTTGTGCTGCCTGTGATTTTTGTCAGATTTCCTTTGTTGTCAAGGGTAACCTCAACCTCAATGGTTGTTTTGTCATCCTCTGCCTTTGTGAATAGGTCGTACAATTCCTTCAGGCTATAGCTCTTTTTGTCGATACGGATATCTACATCGTCCTTATCGGTAAAGGAGTAGGTGCTGTCCTTATCAATCGTGATAGAGCCTTCTTTATCCGTTTTATTATATCTCACCTTTGTCAGGCTGCCTTTGGTTTTCTTGGTTTCCTTATAGGTTGCCTCCAGCTTGGTGATGTGCAGGTTGCTGTCGAGCGTCAGGGTAACATCAATGGAGGTGCCTGCCTTATATAGCTTTACGACATCGCTCATGGTGGCAGAAGAACCGTTCAGTGTGATGGTTGTGCCGCCGGATGCCAGCATATAGTAAGCTGCGCTGTCCTTCAGATTGACATAGAAATTTGTCATGGTCGCAACCGTACCCTTCTGTGTGGAGGTGGTCGGGTTGGTGGGTGTTGTCGGAGTTGTGGGTGTGGTAGGTGTGGTTGCCTTTTCCAGTACACCGTACAGATTTGTGACCAGAACTGCGGTTTCTGTGCGGTTCAGTGTCTGCTTGGGGTTGAATTTATTGGAATCGTCCCCATTGACTACGCCTACCCTTTTCAGCAGGGCAACATAGGGCTTTGCTTCTGTGGAAATGCTGCTGTTGTCCTTGAAGGTAGTTGTGGTTTCGTTTGCTGTGTAGGAAGAAACCCCCTTTGTTAAGGCGCGCCCAAGGATGGTTGCTGCCTGTTCTCTTGTGGCAGGCAGATTAGAACCGTTTTTCATGAAGCCGCTCAGGTTAGAGGTAGCCAGAATCCCGTTTTCCAAGCAGTAGGAAACGGCAGGATATGCCCAGCTCTGGATGCCGTAAGCATTCATAATGGGAGTCCATTTCTGGGTTACGCTGTCATCCGCCTTTGCCTTGCCTGTCTGCATCAGCAGCTTATACGCCAGCTGGCAGGATTCGGACAGAGAAACAGAATCTCTGTGGCGGAAATAGGTTTTGCCGTTTCTGGTTTCCCCAACAACCAGACCCAGGCTTGCCGCCTTATTGATGGATGCTTCGGCACCCGCCCAAGGAACCTGATTCATATCGGCAAAGGTTGCCGCATAAACAGAAAGCGGTTGACATGCCAGCATTGCCGCCAGAGCCAAGGCTACAGTATGTTTTGTCTTTTTCATAGAGAATACCCTCCTTTTCTTTTCATCAATAGTAAGATTATAACAAATTTTTTTCTGCTATAGCAACAGTATACAACAAAATTACAGACTTTTGTAAAAATCAGTCAAATTTAAAAAACTCTTAAGAATTTCGCCGTCTGCATACTTCAGAGGGGAAAAGCATAGAGTATCCATAAGAATATCTGGGAGGAATGGGCGGATGAAGAATTGGAAGGGAGTATTGGCGATACTGCTGATGTCTGTGCTATCGCTTGGGTTCAGCCTGTCTGCTTTTGCGGCGGAAACGGATGCATTGCAACTGAAAAGTAAAAGTGCGGTGCTGATGGACGCAGGCACGGGAACGGTTTTGTATGAAAAAAACAGTCACGAGGCAATGCCGCCTGCCAGCGTGACAAAGGTGATGACATTGCTGCTGATTTACGAAGCGGAGGCGGCAGGACAGTTTGGATGGGAGGAAACGGTGCAGGTGAGCGAGCATGCGGCGAGTATGGGTGGATCGCAGGTTTTTCTGGAGCCGGGCGAAACGCAGACAGCCGCAGAGCTGACGAAATGTATCGCGATTGCATCTGCGAATGATGCGGCGGTTGCCATGGCGGAGTTTATTGCCGGCTCCGAGCAGGCATTTG
>ERZ779843.1317-NODE-1317-length-30004-cov-33.522856_pt1 | contig 30004 bp, 41 predicted proteins | sample MGYA00511560_ERZ779843 | MGnify/ENA primary metagenome ERZ779843 (study PRJEB29588, sample SAMEA2158062) | human gut metagenome | biome: human gut; feature: human-associated habitat; material: faeces | place: Denmark | collected 2008/2010 ... | reverse complement strand
GGAATCCCATCATTTCTACGTGAGCAGGAACTGATGAAGAACCAGCGAACTGAGCATCTGAGTGCATACGGCCCATCGTGTCGGTCATACCGTGGGTGATTCCTTCTCTATCCCTATGAACCATTCTAATGTAATTGTAAATGGTTAATAACTAGATGAATATTAAATAATTGAAAGAGCTCCTAGATTATTACTATCTGTAATTTGAATAGATGGTCGCATATAAGTCGCAATATGCTATTAGTTGTTCCTTCTATCCATGCAACAAAGATAGTGATTTAATCTTGAATAATAGAGGGGGTGATAGGTAAAGTTTACTTCAACCTTTCTGTGATAGGGGGTTAATAAGTAGAATATCCTCTCTGAAATGTCGTATTGGTTAGTAGAACTATTGATATTACAAGAATGGAATTTGTAGATGCCTTAGTACAGTTAGCAATAGAGAATAGGTCACATAGATTTATTAATAGAAGAAGTGGATATATCTCTGATATTAGCTTCTTATTAGAGATGACATATTTATAATGATTACTATGGTAAGATTACATAAAAGCCCAACTTGCTTAATTGCAGGCTGGGCTTTATTTGTTATGTATCTTCATCTTTAGGCTTATGATTAAATCTCTTCCAGATTCCTGTAACAGAATCAATTCCAAGTAATCCCATACAGCATAATAGTACTGTATCTATCATTAGTGGGGCTTGAATTACATTTATCGCACAGTAAATTAACACTCCCAAGCAGACGAACCATCCCACAACTCCACAGAGTCTCTTAGATGATACACCTGAATGGGATGTAAATACTTGCTTTAGGAACGTTGTAAACTTCATGTTACTAGTTCTGATATTAATAGAATGTATTATCTTTGTAGTATGTTTAACTTTAAATTAATAAGATTATGAAGATTATTCCACGTCTATCCAAGGTAGCCTTAGTAAGACACGCAGTAGATACTACCGAAGATGAACCAGAAGGCGGTGGTTCATGGATTAATTATTGGGTAGAACATACTCGCTTACTGTTGCCTAGTAGTTATGAAGCCCATAGTTATACTTCTATGGGCTCTTCTAGTAAATCATCTCCATGCTCTACCATGCTGTTGCCAATAGTGGCATAATAAAATATCTCATTAACTTCATCTTCACTCAATCTTCCTTCTTGATATATAGGCTGTAATATTCCTATTAACTTCTCTACTACTTGTTCATCAGTCATATTAATTCATTTAAACATTAGTTCCACTTGTGAACATCAAATATAGCACTAAAGATCTCTTCTACCTGTTGGTCTGTAATTAAGTTGTGTTCAAGCAACTTATCCAACAGTACTGGTACTATCTCATGTACCTCTTCTGCATTTACTTTAATCCATTTATCCATATTAATTCATTTAAAGCTTGTATAACCACCTTCTTCTAAGAAGTTTCTAAATCTTAGTAACAATCCCTCTTCTAGTGGATTTCTAGGATTTACATAATCATCAAATATGCCCCAAGAGATTAATCCGCTTATAAGTGCTTGATGATATAAGACTTGTATCTTCTTATAGTTGCCTTCTTGTCTCAGCTTAGTAATTTCTACCCACAATCTTTGAAGCTTATGATTACGCTCATTGATTGAGACTTCCATAACTAACTACTAAGCTCATTGGTATTTGTATTACATCTCTTGCTGTTTGTGGTTCAGTATTAGCAATACTTCTACCCAGTATTATTGATTTATCGTCCATATATACTAAGTAGCCTATTGTGGTAATTAAGTCTTCTGCTGGAAGATGTCCAATTACATCATTGAAACATTCTCTTCTATCATCCCAATGAACCCACATAGGCTCTCCTGTCTTATATTCCAGCTTTGGTACGTTTAATTCATTAATCATATTTATTCATTTATTAGATTTATAGTTATTACGTTCCTTATCTATAATGTGATACTACTTACATTCTAAAGAAATTATCTATTATTGGACCATCAGCTCTCTCTGGAATGACATCTGAATACTCACTTAATTTAATGTTAGTCCCAATTACTTTAAGTCCTGTAATAAATAGACTACCACTAAGGTGCTCGTACTTCTCTACTTTACTAAGTAGATTAAAGAACTCTCTTGATTCAACAATTTCTTTATACTCCATTAAGTAGTAGTTTGGAATTGGCATAGTATCACTACACCATTTATCAACTTTAGCTTTAAGAGAAGCTAAAGACTTCGGGCATTTGTTATACAAATAACAAAGTAGGGCATCTATTAGTGTCAATAATTCTTCCCTGTTTATGCTTGGAAACTTCTGTAAAACTAAATCAATTTCATTCATATCCATTAATTAATGTGTTAATAGCTGGAATACCTAGCGCAGATACTCCCCATAATTTATTAGTAAGATTACTCTTTAATGCTTCATAAGACGCCGCCTTATTTCGTTTATAGATAGAAGCTATAAGTTGTAATCTAACATCATCTAATATGTCTGCATCAGTGATTTGGAATATATCCTTTGACACTGGATTATTAATAACCTTCCCGTCAAAGCTTCTATCTACTGACTTCTTATATTTCTCAAATGGGATTCTACTAAAGTATGCCTTAATCTCTGTAGGGTCAGAGAAGTATTTATAAACCTGCTTCTCTATTTTAGAGTAATCCGCAGGGTTGTTTACATCTAAATTTCTACTTCTCTTTATATAATCAACTACAGCCCTACTCTTCTTAACTTCATCAATCCATTTGTGAAACGGAAGTTTGTCACTCGGATTCAATAAATTCCTTAGATAGTCAGTGATTAGTAATCTACTCATAGCTCTGTCTATTCCATGACTATTCTCGTGCGCTACAAACTCCAAATTGGGCATAGGTTTGCCTGGTTCTATATTGTAGACATTCTCTTGATACTTAAACGGAACTCCTCCAAATGTAACTTCTGGAGCATCATCTGCTACTCTATTGGCAGCTTGATAATTCTCATTGGTTGGCTTACCAAACCTCTTCTTTATTTTAGTCTTAATAAAGTTATTAACCTCCTTTACATAAGACGGAGAAACTTCACGTATTCTCTTAGCTACAGTTTCATTCTGTAGATAAAGTCTATATAACTCCTCCTCATTATCTATTGCATTAACAATTTGGTCGTAATCATCAAAATTCATCTTACTATGTAAATTAACGTTATCTGCTACATTACCATGCTCTCGTCTCTTAGTAGAACTACTCTTCCCAAATCTGAACTTAGGATTAACCATTCCACCAACGAATCCACCAACTAGAGCACCTTTATCTCCTGCTACCTTATTACCAATACCAGATCCAACTAATGAACCTGCTAAAGATGTTGCAGTAGATACAGGATTAGCTATTCCTGTTCCAATTGCGAAGGTACTCATAGCTGCTGACTTATCAAAATCAAACATGGCACTAGCATTATCTTTAGTAATTCTAGCATTAGTAAATGGTGCAGACCAGTTCCAAGTATGTTGATTCTTATAAAGATTATCATTCTTAACTTGCTGTGCTTTATAATCATCTGATTGTTTACGCTCCCATTTACTTCTATTGTCTTGAGATATAGTTGGTTGTTGAGTTGGCACATATATTCTCTTAATAGGACTAGGTGGAACATTAGGTCTATAATCCTTAATAGCATCACGTCTAGCTATACCATGTGGTGGATTCTGATACTTAATAATACCACCTTCCCTATAAGAATTATAGGCATTTAAAGCTTGAGAGCCTAATTCTGTAATCTGTCTTCCAGTCTTACTAAAGTCTCTCCATTTACCTAAACCTATACCAACTCCTACCTCAATGGCATTAGAAACAGAAGGGTCTTCTATTAGCTGACCTACATCTCCAATAGTATCATGAGTATTGGAAGGTAGTACGTATTTAGATAGAGCTTGACCTACAATTGAAGATTTGTTACCATTTAACAGTCTAGTAGCTGCCCAACCTCCTCCGTATATTAAACTGGCTAGAGATGCTGCTCTCCCTGCTGTATTATTTAGTCCTCTTAGTAATCCCTTCCAATCCTCAACGGTTCTCTCCCGTCTCTGTCTATCCCACCTTTGCTTTGGCGTTATATCTGGAGAAGGTTCTCCTCCTAGATTACCAAATGAGTACTTCCTCCTAATTCTCTCTGTAGGTATATCAGGTCTGTAATCCTGTATAGCGTCTCTATTAATTACTAATCCATTCTGTCCTTTAGGAATGCCATTATATACTCCAGTAAGAAGTTTAGCATAATTAGTAGCTTCTGCATATCTTCTCTTACCTTTATTAGCACCAGTAAGCTTAGCGGTAAACTTATTAATATCATCATTCTCATTAAAGTCATATAGTTTCTTTAAGAATTGTATCTTATCTGCTGCATACTCATCCATAGAGTTATAAGACCTAAACCTCTGTTTAATGGCTTCACCTTTAGCGTTCTTATCTCTACCGTCTACATAGTCTCCCTTCCATTTAGCTCCTGTAGTTAGATTACCAAAGTTGTACTTACCTTGTGCAGACTTACCCCAACTAGATTCTAGTGCGTCTTGTGCTAGTAGCATTTTAATGGCATTGTCATTAGTAATGCCTGCTCTCTTATAAGCACTAGTAAGGTCAGTTACCCATTTACTTCTATCTCTATAAGGGCTCTTCCAAGTTGAGTTGGCAGTAACAGGATTACTAGCTACTGGTTTATCAATTACTGGTTCTGCTGTAGGCTTATCAACTACTACATCATCAGTAGCTACATCATCAGTATCTCTTACTGGTACTACAAGAGCTTCTGGTTTATTATATGTAGTACTATAGTTATATTCACTAAATGGATTGATAGGATTAGTAATATCCTTGTAATCTATAGTAGGAGTATCAAGGGCATTATAACTAACGAATTTAATTCCTTGTTGGGCTTTCTTGATTCTACGTCTTCTATTCTTATATGTAGGTCTATCAGACTTGATGAATTTCTTACGCATATCTCGTTTGCTATTATTAGAATTCAACCTTTCTTGCATAGGGGTATTATATTAATATATATGCCTTAGAAAGGTTGAATGTTATTGCTCGTAGAGTTTACTATACTTCTTTATTAATAACATTGAAATATAGCGATAATCTTTATCTCCATTTAGAAGTTCAGTTTTAATTAATGTTAAGTACTCATTCTATGCAAGAAAGCTAATAGTGATAACTAACCTTCCTTGGGGTAACAGGCTTTGGCAATAAGATAATAATCATTCTATATAAGACATTATATTATTAACAATCTGCCTGAATACATCGCCCGCCATCAATCCACCACTTGCAGGTAATCCAGTCTTATTAATAGATACAATAATACTATACTTGGGATTGTCAACAGGGAAGTAACCACAGAATTCAACTGCATATTCAGTATCATCTTCATTTGCAGAGATTACAATAGTACCTTGCCTGCCTGCAACTGTTACTTTATCAGAGAATGCAGGTTTACCTAATCCTTCTGTAACATTGAACAGTAATGCTTGCTTCAAACTGTCTATGCTTGCCTTACCTGCTATCTGGGAATTAATAACTACTACACTATCTTGGTATAGTTGAGGCTGCACCATCTTCCCATTATTGGCAATTGCATTATAGAATGCAAGAACTTGAATTGGAGTTATGAGTTGGTCATATCCAATACTGCACCACATAAGATTGTTACCTGTTACTACATAAGGTCTCAGATTACTAATTCCCACTATGCTGTCTGGTTTACCATAGTCCATCTTTACCAGTAAATCGAAATAAGATTTAGGATTATTGGTAAAGGCTTCTTCCATAGTCTTAGCAACTACAATATTAGAACTACATGCTATTCCCTGTTCCAGTGTAATTTCACCATAGCCACCTCTATGCCAGTTATGGTCTCTAACAGTATCTCCCTTGCAGATATAGATACCATCGCCAACATTCACCGTATCATTCAGTCTTACTTTCCCAGCTTCTAGTGCAACCAGTAGTGAAATTGGCTGCACCAAGCCAGTAGGTTGTTGTACATGGAAGCTCTCACTTGATTGGTAGTCTGCACTATCCTTCCTTCCAAGTCCCACCAGAGCCTTAATCTGCCCAGTCTGAACTTCCATGACAATTACCTGCCCAGATTGGGCATTCAGTTCAGATAACTTGTCTTCCAGTATAGAAGTTGCATTAGTCTGTAATGTACTGTCTATACTGGATATATGCTCTGCTATTGGCTGACAAGAAACTAGAATGAACAATACTATTAATGTAATAAGTTTGTTCTTCATCATTTCAAACTAACTTAATATTACTTGTTCCATTCTTTACATACTGAACAATTAGGGTCATGAACTGATTTCCCATCTTTCAGAATAAATTGATGTTTATAATATCCCTCCTCCTTTCTTTGTTTACATTTAGGACAATCTACACAGTGCATACCTTCTCCATCTTGTTGTGTACCATCTCTATTGTAAAATATAATGTAATCATGCCCATCTGACTTCGTTACCCTTTTACTTCCAGCTACTTTCTCATCATTAGGATAAAATACACCATCTTTATATGTGCCGTCATACTTACCTTTACAACTGGATAATGCTATTAGTATAAATGCTACACAATGGCATAGTATATTTATATTTAATCTCTTCATTGTAAATTCCTCCTTAGTTGGTTAATATATAGTTAAATCCCTTCGGATATAAAATAATAATAGTCAATAATTAGCTGCGATATTTATGATTAGAATATAATCGTCACAGGTTTATTATTGATTTTAGTATTGCCATAATACTTCTTCTTAGGATAATCCTTTAACAGATAATTCTTAGTTTCCGTAGGAATATTGGGGTTAGCTATATCATCTTCAATCTTACGCATAGGTACATATATACTCATCCATTTGTCCTTGCTGAGTATGGCATAATCATTATAAAGAGCTATTGCAGTAATTGTACCATTATCTTGTACTTTTATCTTAATAACTACACTAGTGTTACTAAACCCTCTAGCTTCTCCATTTACATCTCTAACCTCATCTGCATATATGAAGCTTGATACTAAAATCATTACACAGAATAGAATTACTTTCTTCATATTATTTATAAATGCCTTTAATTCCCTACAGGCTTTTAATTGTTAATAGTAGTGTGAGGAACACGACATAAAGTCGCACACTTCTTTAATAAAATTGCTGATTGGTAAAGTGGATAGACTGTCTGTTTCTTAATATACTTGTATTAATGCCAACCTGTTCCCTTTAATTGGCTATTACATAAAAGAGGCGTGGGAACTTGAAATCACTGTTCAGAGGTATCGCCAAACACCCACAACTCAACGATAAACAAGCCCACGCCAAACGATATATAAACTACCTCTGATTGAAGTAGATATATAACATTGACGTGAGCGTTCTTGCCTATCACCTTGAGTTGTTCATTAAATTGGCGATTTTCTGAACAAGGTAATATCTTAAACGCTCTTCATTAACTATGTCCTTTCAGTCCTAACTCATTAGGTATCTGAAATTGCTGCAAATGTACGAATTTACGTTTGATTGGCAAGAACTTATTGCTTATTAATTGTTGAGAGTTACTTCTACTCTATAATTCAAGGTTAGGAGCAAATTTACAAGGGGACTATATAAGTTGAATTTCTGAGATTCTATCCCAACTTGAATTATAGGACTTAAGCGTTGATGAAGTGCTTCTTCACCCGTTGAACGGTTGAAACACCAACATGTTGTAACTTGGCTATGTTCCTTATTGAATACCCCTTCTTCAATAAGGCTATCACTTCCTTATATTCATCCTTCATCTTATCCTCAGTCTTAACACTGCCAACCTTACGACCCAGTTTACCGCCTCTGGATATGTAATTAGCCCTACCACTGTTGAGGCGATAGACTATCCCAGAGCGTTCAATGTTAGCCATCTCTGCAAGTATAGTCACAATGATGGAGGCTATAGGATTAATATCCCCATTGGCTTGTAAGGTGTATAAGCCTATATTCTGGATATATACTGATACCTTAGCTTCATGCAGTATGTCTAAGGAACGTAGAACTTGTAATGTGCTTCTGCCAAGTCTGGATAATTCAGATAGTAGCAAGTAATTAACAGAATTGGATATACAATACTGTATGCAATCAGTTAAGACCTGCCTCTCTTCATTCTTCTTCGCGCCGCTAATATGTTCCTCAAAGATAGAGACTACTTCAATGTCTTGGGAATTGGCATACCGTTTCAAGTCCTCTATTTGTCTTGTTGTGTCCTGTCTGTCATTAACAGACGAAACACGTGCATAAATCACTGCTGTTGTACTCATAATAATCAAAGATTAAATTAATAACAGAAGAAGCGTGCTCAATCAATCATTTACAGATTTAATTGAACACACTTCACATTTGAACACTAAGGCTAGCTCTTTATAAGAGAGTAGCCAACTAACAGAATATACCCCACTATTATAATAGGGTGTAATAGCATTGCAATGAAGAATGCGATAATTATCGCAATAAAGTGGAATAGAGCTTTTAGCATAATCCTTAAATTTGAGTATTTAGTAATTTACTATGTTCTCAAGTACCACTAAGATAGAAACCACTGGTATTTATCATCCCCATGTAAGGCTGAATATATACCCGTTGCCAATTCTGTAGCATTATAGGCTCTATCTAAGAAGCTGTCTATATAACTGCTCTTATTTGCACCTGTGAGCAAGTTATAGAACTTCCACATAGATAAGTCATTCCCCAAGCTTCCAAAGTTCTCATCACTTATATATGCCTTAGCCACACTGTTAATCTGTGTGTCTGTCAATAGCATTCTGGGTAATGGTTTTTGATAGCTTTGAGGTAATGACTGATAAAGTCGCATTCTCCCAAGTAACTGGCAGAATTGATGTTCTGTCATACTGGTATTGCCAAGTGCCTGCATCAAGTGTATGTGCTTGGCTGGGTCATACCTGTTGAACATCTCCAATACGGCACGATATAATTCGTTGGTATTGGTTACTTCCAAACAAGTAAGATAACCGTCTGTTGATACACATAAATTAGTGCAGACATTACAAATGAAGCCTATGAATACCTTAAACCGTTCTGCGGTCTTCTTACTGTACAAGTTAGTATGGTTATAAGCCCTAACCCCACCTATGGTAAGGGTTAACTTATTACCGTTCACTGTCTCGTAAATAGTAGGGATTTCAATCACAAAGGCACATCTTTCATAATAGATAGTCTTGTCACTCTCTAATAACTGACTGGCTGGCTTGTGAATTGCTTCCGGTATTCTACCTTTAATAACATGAGATACCCTAATATCTGGTATCTCAATCTGTTCACCTTTAAAGAATGTATTAGCTGCATCCTGTACCGTTTCAATGAATGAAACATGTGATAATGTAGCTTCATTGTCCTTGGCGAATACTGGAATGATACAGTCATTCTTCAAATGCTGCAAGGTTGCTTCAATGGTGTTAGCTTCAATGAATAGAGGACGCTTCTCTCTGATAATGGGTTGTTCTTCCATTACCAATGTTGCGTCTTCTGCATATTCACCCAAGTTTAACGTTCTTCGCTGTGCCATAGCTGGCATGATTTCTAATGCTTCCATAATCTGTAATAATTAAGTTAATACTATTCTGTTAGAACTTCCTCTGTCTGAATGCGAGGCAAACCAGTATTACAATGAATATTGCAATGAAGTATTGCGGTGTAAGGATAAGCGGTACGAATATTATCGTAGCCAGAGTTAGAAATGCTTTGATATTCCCCATAATCTGTAATTTAGAATTAATAATCAGTGAATAATTGAATAAGATGTCAGCTTTACATGTCAGCACTTCCATACCCTTATAAATATGTAATTATGTAGTTATACATTATATCAACCATATTAGGCAGATAGATAATTCTACAGAAACATACGTTTGAGGGCAGGAAGTAATTCATGCAGTAGCATTCATTTTATTCACTAATTGGTATGGGGTGTTAGGAGTAACATGAAATTAGTGCTTGAGACATACATCACATTTGGATTTCTGTGTTATCCATTCTTCTGCAATTAATAATTTCAGCCTATGTAAGTCTAAACCTTACAGGGAAACACTTCCTTAATCCAATGGGGAGGGGATATAATTTAGAGACTACTAAATTTGAGTTGGGGTATATAATATAAATAAATCTCACTAAAAGGTAGTATTCTTATCAAATGCTATCTCTGTCATTATTAATTCAACTTTATAAGCATATAAAGACTATATATTACAGTCAGAGGTCAAATTATACCCTCTCTTAATATAATTAATAACAGGTATAAAATGACCTCTTTACTTACTTATTAAAGCTAAGAGTTATATTAGGTAATAAATCTCCCGTAATGGGATGCCATTCTTTCTTCTGTCTAGCTTCATCATTGCTTATTAGTAATTCATTAGGAGTAAGTTCCAACCTGTCGGGAAACAGTTTCAACAATCCCGCTTGGAATAATTCAATATTATACTTGGGCACTGTATTCTTACTTATTCCCAACTTATTCGCTATTCCTATGTTAGTAAGAGGAATAGTCTTGTTCTCTGCAATTAGTAATAGCTTGATATAATATCCTTTCACTTTCACGCTTAGCTTAACTTGGGTAAACTTATGGGATAATGTGATAAAGCCTTTGTAATCTATGGCAGGTATCATATACAGACTTCTCATTGTAAATTCATATACAGGGTGGTTGATTGGACTGGGGTATTTCTTTCTTGTTAATACCGTGTCCATACTATCATTGAAATTCTTTAATGTGCTTTCCTTCTCACCTGTAATCTTAGCTATATCCTTAATCCGTAATCTTACATTATAATAGCTGTTTCTATATAGGGACAAACAGAAGAATCTATACAGGTCAGGTTCATTTAAGGCATTAAGCATTGACTTGTTAATGGTTGCATTGTCATTTATTCCGCTTGTCCTGTTTATTAGATGTTGTTTGGCAATATTCATTAGTAGCTGATTGAACATTATCGGTAAATAATAAATCTCTCTTCTCCCGTTCCAACTTGTAATAGTAGGATGTACCAAAGTAAATCTTGGCTTCCTTCCTGTTGGCAAACTGCTTCCTTGTAGGTAAATGGATTATCATAATAATTAATTGGTTAGTCTCTGTAATGGAATATATACAGTATAATATCTTCCGTTCCTGTGTACCCTGCGTTTCATGTAGCCATTAAATTGTGCCCACATGCCAACTTGGAATATATTATCTTTAGCTCCTTGCTTCAAGGCTTTAGCTCTGATTTCTTCATACGTGAACTCTTGCATTATAATTATTAGAATTTAGATAGGGTTAGTTATTAATAAGTAATCTGGATAGGTGCAGAAGTATCTGGACATATCTTCATTGAGGTAATACAAAGGTAGGGAATCTCTTAGATAGTAACTAACTATAATACCTCATTTGGGGATAATAGCCTACAGGACAATATAAAGCTCAATAAGCCAAATAGTAATTTCCTAATTATTGGGTAATGGAATATATTCAACCTTTTAGTAGTTGGGGCATATAATATTGATATATTGCCTTAAAAGGTTGAATGATTTAGCTATATCTTCTCGTTAACAAGTAATAGAGCTTTATCCTTCTTAATCCATGCCTTCTCAGTGTCAAAGTATAGCTTAATGGTTTGGGCTGTTATTTTATTGGGGGGAGTAACTCTTAATAGCTTATATATGCGTATGAGTTCTTGTTTGATAAAGTCAAGTCTATACTTCATTCCTACTTTAAAGGAGTTCTTTATTAATTGAATAACCTCTGTTCCTTTAGCGTCAGTAAGGTATTGTACTACGATCATACGTTCTTTTATTAAAGTATAAGAATAGTTCAGTTCTTCAATAGTTTCTCTACCCAATGTGTCATAAGCTTGTACAATGAAGGGGTCTACTCTCTTCAACTCCTTCTTGAACTCAAGCTCTTTCTCTGTGTAATGGTCTCCTAACAGGCTTAGTAGGTCAACAATCTGTTTCCTTTTATCCTTAATACTCAGTGTCTTTAGTTCTCGTTTAAGTCGCTTATCTTCGTCTGTAAGGATATAATAGTCTGGAACGAATACGGATGTAGTAAGTATATCCCTGTGTTTCATGTAGGCTGCTTGAAGTAGCCTTCTGTCACTATAATATCCTGCAACTAACCTATCATTTATATAGTTGTCAATAGCAAACCAATTCTTGTTACCATTCTTATCTAACATCTTATTGAAGGGTAGACTGTCCATTGCTGCTTTATATGCTTCTCTGGCTCCCTTATTAGGTGCTACATCATAGAACGTCCGTAATGTTTTATAGACTTCTTCGCTTGTCTGGATAAAGTTTATAAGCTCTTCTTCACTTCTTAGGGGTAAATCATGCTTTGTATTAGTAATATGAGAGATTGAAGTTACTCCATTTCTAAATCTACCTACTATCTGAATAACATCGGTGAATGGGTCAAGCATAGACTGTTCTGCGAAGTAGACATCAGTAACCATTATTATATAGGGTTTAACTTCCATTTCTATATCAAAGGCATTAAAGAAGCGACTTGTATGGGGCACAGAACGAAACGTATATTGAGGGTTGGGAGGAAAAGATATAAAACCTATTGATATACAAAATGTTGTGCAAGATATGAGTGGATGGCTCTGCAAAACGAAACGTTTACGTGGGTTTAATTTGCAGCTACATTTAGGTGCTTTTCAGGCATACAGATTTGCAGATAGGTTTAATTGGGTTTACATAGGGCTTACATAGTTGATTCGGGTGGGGGAGTGCATGGCAGCTGCGGCTGCTTTTTTTGTGCCCGATTATTTGATATAATGCCGCTTAAATTATTCCATATAATAGTTATTTGGTATATTTGCGACAAAATATTATTAGTTATGGGAAAGGTAATACATGTGCATTTGACGCACGGAATAGAAGGAACAAAGCGGAAAGATTGGTATTTCAGCAGCATTTCGGCGGTTTATACCGTTTTTACAGCTGAGCAGGTGGGTGCAACGAAGAATTATTTGCTGCATGCAGGATTGTCCGGGAACGGTACTATATGCACCAAAAAGGCTATAATAAAGCAATCTACGCTCATTTCTTGCGGGCGTAGTGGAAATGTATCAGGCGAATAATAAGCGGCTAAAAACGCGACAAAAGCGGCTTTAGAATGATCCGGTATGGGGAGGTGGTTATACCTCCCCTTTTTGTGCTTTAAATCGGTCTTTTTTGACGCTGGATATTCAGGTGGATGTTCAAAGTGGATATTCACTTTTATAGAACTGGATATTCAAAATAGGGTTTTGGCGGTGTGCGATACAGACGTACTAAAATACTATAATTTTAAAAATACCCCTCGTTTTTTATTTGATAGCCCCCCCCTAAAAACCTATCATTTTTCACGCTTTAGTTTTTAAATGCCCCAATATCAGTGTTTTTATACCCATATATGAAGGTAGGGGAGGGGGATTGCTTGGGAGGGGGACATCATGGGGGATGATAGGGGGTACGCTTCGTTTCCCATCACCGGTGTATGGTAACAGTAAATCCGCCTACCCGACATTTGCAGTACCGGAAATGGACGCATCCGATACATGTTTTTCCTTTTCGATTGTCATTTGCCGGATTCGTTCCTCTAAGCGTCCGATTTCTCTATCTTGTTCCCTGATGATTTCTTCTTTTTCGCGAATTAAGGCAAGGAGAGAGGAGAGTTCCGGGGTTTGGGGCTTGTTTGAGGCTGGTGTATCCGTATGAAACATTTCTCCTTCACCCATAATAACCCATTCTATATTAATATTTGGGTATGATAATTTCATACGGCGAAGTAGGTCGATAGATAATTTCTTCCTCCCGGATTTTATATCGCTAATCCCTGCTTTATTAGTTTGTAAATTGGCTGCAACTTGTACATAGTCGGCAATCACACCTTTAGACTTCAATTCGTCGATTATGCTTATAAATCTGAGATTTTCATTCATATTTACTTCTAAGTATGAAAAATTACACTAAATCGTTTTGAAGTATGAGATATTCATACTATCTTTGTGACGTGTTCAAAAAAGAACACCGCGCCAAAGATACAAAAAAAGCGTGTGATTAGCGATTTTTAAGTATAAGATTATGAAAGAGACATTATTGATGAAAGTAGATCCCAAGACGCTGGATAACCTGATGAACGAATTAACCAGTGCCATTATTCAGATGAAAGATGTAGAACCAGTGCAGAATTCAAGATTTAAAGATGAGGTCTATACAATGTGTGTATGTTTTCAAGCAGAGCTGCTGCAGACCATTCGGAATGTGGAATTAAAGAATCAATCAAGTAAAGATACTCAGGATAACCCAGCGTGACGACCCGGAAGGCGTTAAGAGACGGGTGACAGTGTGGAAAGACACACGGGAGTGCATGGTTCTTGCGCCGGGGTTCGATTCCCCGGACTCCCTCCAATATTAATCATTAAAATAAGTGAGATATGAACAAGAGGTACATTCACATTACGAAAGCTGACCGCGACTTTATTGCAAAGGCGCTCAACGTGACAGAGAAGACTGTTTATAACGCTATCCGTTTTGATGACCGTCGTGGCAACTCCGAACTTTCTGCAAAGATTCGTAAGTTGGCCATGGATCGTGGCGGTATTGTGATGGTTGTTATTCCGGAGGTGGAGGTTTTTCACGATTATGACAAAGTATCCCGCCTATATTGTCCCAATGGTGCTCTTATAGAGCTTGACCGCAAGGATGGTAGCGGCCAGGTAATATTCAAAGGAGAAACAGTGAAGACTTACGAGCATGTAATGGTTTCGGAAATTGACCACATAAAAGCGTTTGCATCTGCATTAAGATAGGAGGTAGCTATGTTGGTGTATTACGGTAACATACAGTGTATTTCTGCACGCGAGCTCATCGATGGCGGCTATATCACCGAATCCTGTTATAGGAATTGGGTGAACCGTGGCCGTATCAAGGTGGTGCGCCGTGGTGGAGGTGCTGCTGGAAATTGCGCGTTGGTCGCCCTCAATAGTCTGCCTACCGAGTGCCTGGAGCGGGTAAAGGAAGACAACCCCGGAGGAACAGAGCAGGCACTTCGCCACTGGATACTATCAAACTATGTGCTGGATCAGGCTGCAGTAGCCTATTTTTTGGATTGGGCTTCCCATTCTTCCAGCAACAGAGCTACAGACGAACTTGCCCGGAAATATGCGGTGAATGCTTCAGTTCTGAATACTTGTATCAAGCTTTATAACAGAAGCAATGATTACCGCAAACTGATGGGTGAAAAATATAACTGGGACATGATGGCCACTACCATCGAGACCTTACGCGAAGACTTTGGTCATGATCTTCCTGCCAGTACCCTGCGTTTCCGCAAGAAAGTGAACGAATACAAGCAGTACGGTTACGAATGTCTGATAACCGGAAAATTCGGCAACCAGAACAAGCGGAAGGTAACTCACATGGACGAACGCCTGGTGATGAGTTTGAAAGTACTTCCCAACCAACCATACGGCAGTGATGTGCATGAAATGTATCTGTCGTTTGTATGTGGTGAGCTGGAAGTATGGGATCTGGAAACAGGAGAGATATTCAATCCGGAAGATTTTACGGACAAGAACGGGGAGCCGAAAGAACTGAGCGAAAGCACTATCCGGAACATTCTGAACAATCCGGCAAACCAGTTGCTGATAGAAAAAGCCTTGCGTGGACGTATGGAGTTCTATCACGAGCAAATGCCGCACATGCACCGTCATGGCGGGGAGTTCTCTTTGTCACAAATAACGATGGATGACGTGGATTTGCCGCGCCGAATGAAAGGCGGCGAGTATGTGCATGCCTATTATGCCTATGATGCGGTGAGCCAGTGCCGTATCGGGCTGGCCTACGGACGGGATAAGGATGATGCTTTGGTGGTGGACTGTTTCCGTGATATGTTCCGGCTCATCGAACGCAACGGATGGGGTATTCCAGCCGGTATTGAGGTGGAGCAGCACTTGATGAGCAAGTATAAAGAAGGATTCCTGAAGGCAGGTGAGGTATTCAAGTTTGTGCATTTCTGTGCTCCGCAGAACTCACAGGAAAAATATGCTGAAGCTCTGAACGGTGCGTTCAAGACAACCATAGCACATAAGAACCATGAAGCCATTGGCCGCTGGCATAACAAAGGTGCACGGCGGGTGGACCAGAAGAAAGTGAGCGACAGCAGTAACCACACCTGGGAAGACCGAAAGTATTATACGTTTGAAGAGCTTGTGGCGGATGACCGTCGCGATTGTGAAGAATGGAACAATACGCTTCACCCCAACCAAAAGAAATATCCCGGAATGACCCGTTGGGATGTGCTTGTAGCCAAAATCAATCCGACCCTTCGACCGCTTGATAAATTGACTTTGAGCAGATATATCGGGGAAAAGGTAGATACCAGTATTCGTAGAAATTCCACAGTACGTGTGGCAAATGCAGACTGGTGGCTGAGCGGTCCGGAAGTGCTGGAGCAGCTGGAACCAAACAACCGCAAGGTGACGGCCTACTACCTGCCGGATGAAGAGGGTAAGCCTACGGATGTCTTCCTGTTCCAGAGCGACCGCTACCTTGACAAGGTTCGTCCGGTAGTGACTTACAACCGGGTGATGGCAGAACAGACCGAAGAAGACCGGGCAGCCTATACAGAGCAAAACAAAGTTCTGAGTCATTTCAGCAAATACCTCAATGACCACGCCATCGGAAAGGTGGGAACCGGTACACCTGATCAGCCAACGGATGACCCGGAAGAGGAACTGGAACTCCCCTCGGTGAAACTATCCGATGATTTGCCAGCCGATTTGTCGGTAGATCCGGAATCTGATTATGAATGGCACTCCGGAATAAGCGAGGCAATGAGAGCCATCAGTGATATGTAAGAACAGAATTAGAACAACATTAAAACAGCGTTAGAATTATGATTACAGAAGCGCAAAAACAGAAGATTTTAGCAGCGATAGCCACCAACCGTGCGAACTATCCCAGTGATGCCAAGCATGCTGCCTCTTTGGCCATCAGTACGTCTGTGTACAGTGCAATCAAGAACGGACAGACAGACAAAGCCCTGAGCGATGCCAACTGGATAAGCATTGCCCGCAAATTAGGGGTGAACCTCCGTGGTGAAATGGAATGGAAAGCAGCCAAGACCCCGACCTTTGAATATATAACAGCCCAGCTGGAGTTTTCACAGCAGTCCAGCCTGTCGGGTATCCTGTGCGACATGCCCAATATCGGCAAGACTTTCACGGCACGTTATTATGTGCAAAGCCACAAGAATGCCGTTTATATCGACTGCTCGCAGGTAAAGACCAAATTGAAGTTGGTACGCAAGATTGCTGCAGAGTTTGGTGTGGACAGCAAGGGGAAGTATTCTGATGTGTATGAAGACCTGGTATATTACCTCCGTTCGATGGAAACCCCGCTTATCATCCTCGATGAAGCAGGCGACCTGCAGTATGAAGCTTTCCTGGAACTGAAGGCCTTATGGAATGCCACTGAGCGCTGCTGCGCCTGGTATATGATGGGGGCAGACGGATTGAAAGAGAAAATCAACCGGTCCATAGAATGTAAGAAGGTGGGCTATACCGAAATGTTGAGCCGTTATGGTGACCGGTACAGCAAGGTGACTCCGGATGATGGAAAGGAGCGCGAACAGTTCTTGAACAACCAGGCACGTATTGTAGCCAAGGTAAATGCTCCTGCAGGGGCTGATATAGCCCAGATTGTACGGAAGACACGCGGTGGTTTGAGAAGAGTCTATACCGAGATTGAGAAACTTAAAATGACAGCGGAATAATGAAGCGTGCGTACAGTCCGAAGGAAATAGCTGCCAAGAAATGGGTTACTCTGCCGTGGAATGAGAAATGGAGCAAACCTTTCGGATTTCCGGCAGAGAACGCTTCGTGGTTCATCAGCGGTGCCAGTGCCAGCGGGAAGAGCAGCTTTGTAATGCAGCTTGGAAAGGAACTGTGTAACTATGGGACGGTGCTGTACATGAGTTACGAAGAGAAAATCAACCAAAGTTTCCAACGGCGTATGGGTTATTTGAAGATGAATGAGGTGCAGGGTAAGTTTCGCGTGGTGACAGAAGGTAGCCTGGAGGAAGTGATTGCCCGACTGAAAAAACCGAAAAGCCCGAAGTTCATCATCATTGATTCCTTCCAGGTGGCCGGATGGGACTATCCGCAGGCTGTGGAACTGATGGAAACCTTTCCGAAGAAATGTTTCATCTGGATCAGCCAGGAAAAGAAGAGCCAGCCAATGGGTGGCGGTGCTGTAAGATTGAAATATATCTGTGATATGAAGATTCGAGTGGTCGGTTATAAAGCTTATTGTCAAGGCCGCGCCATTGGAGACCCGGGAAGCTATTATGTGGTATGGGAGGACGGAATCATTCAAACAAGTAATAATTTACCAAAGTGATTATGGATAATAACGAAAAGGCTTTTGAAAGCTACACCGGAACGGAAGTGTTCCAGATTCTGCTGGACGGAAGTTCCAGCCGGGCAGTGTTGGATGACTGGCTGGAGCGAAACATCCAAAGTGACCTGAAAGTGAGAAGAGCGAAAACGCCCGGTCATGTCGTAATAGAAACGGGTGATGTATTATTTGCACGTAATGTGCTGATTTGGAATCCAAGTTGTAAAGTCAACATCAAAAAGAAGTGATATGGAAAAAGACAAAGTTTACATCAGTGGGGCAATAGCCCACTACAATATCGATGAGCGCAAAGGTGCGTTCCTCGATGCTGAAAACAGATTGCGTACTATGGGGTTCAATCCGGTGAATCCATTTAAAAACGGACTTCCGGATGAAGCGCACTGGAGAGAACACATGCGGGCAGATATACGCCTGTTGCTGGATTGTGAGTATATCTATATGCTGAAGGACTGGGAACTGAGCAAGGGAGCCAAACTGGAACTTGATGTGGCCAGTTCGTGTGGCATTAAAGTATTGTTTGAATAACATAAAATCATCATGATATGGCACAGGAAGTAACCAATTTTGCCCGGTTCTACGCACTATTCAAGAAACTGCCCTGTACAGGAGACCGGGAAGAATTCAAGAAAAGCATTGTGCTGCAGTACACGTGGAACCGGACGGACAGTCTGAAGGAAATGACAGCCAAGGAGTATGAAGCCTGTTGTACGGCTCTGGAGAAGCTGAGCGGACAAGACGAATGGCGACAGAAGCTGCGTGAGGAGCTGCGGCGGAAACGGAGTCTCTGTCTGAACCTGATGCAGAAACTGGGCATAGATACATCCGACTGGGCACGAATCAATGACTTCTGCAGTAATCCCCGAATATCCGGCAAGGCGTTCAGACAGATTACGGTGGACGAACTGGATGAACTGGCGGTAAAGCTTCGGTCCATACAACGGAAAGGCGGCTTGAAGCCCAAGAAAGAAAAGCAAACGATTAACCCCGTGAGCGTGGTATCACTCATTCAGATTGACCCTGATGCTCCGGCAAACTGATAGGATATGGAAAATAGAAACACAAAGATTTTAGAGAATCTGAAAAAGGAAATCAACCTGCTTACCTCTGATATGGAGAAGCAAGATGCAGCCGAGTTTTATAGCGAACTGGCTGACTGGGCATACGCCAACGGAGAGGCTATGCTGATGGAAGACGAACCTGAAATGCAGGATTATGAAAACCAATAACCCCAAAAAACAAGAATCATGGAAGAAATGAAACAAACGACCGTGGTAATGACGGCAGAGGAAAAGGCGGAATTTGAAGCCTTCCAGAGAGAAAAAGCAAAGAAAGCGGCAGAGGAAAAAGCCAAGAATGACCGCGAAATGTACAAACAGATGGTGGATGAGGAGATAGCCAACTCCATTCCGGTACTGCTGGGCATCAGTGAGCAGATCAAGGCAAGCAAGCAGACTGTGATGGACAACTTTAAAACCATTCTGGAAATGAAGGCAGACCTTTTCAAGACCAAGGTGAAGGATGACCAGCGCAGCCATACCTTTACTAACAGTGAAGGCGACAAACGAATCACGCTGGGTGTGTATGTGACCGACGGTTACCGTGACACGGTGGAAGACGGTATAGCCATTGTGAAGGAATATATCGAAGGCTTGGCCAAAGATGAAAAGACCAAGGCACTGGTGAGCATGGTGCTTCGTCTGTTGGCCCGTGATGCAAAGGGTACGCTGAAGGCTTCACGCATTGTGCAGCTTCGCAAAGTGGCCATGGAAACCGGAGATGAACGTTTCATTGAAGGTGTACGCATCATTGAGGAAGCCTACCAGCCGGAAGTGAGCAAACAGTTCATCCGTGCTGAAATCAAGAACGAAAACGGAATGTGGAAACCTATTCCTCTGGGAATGACAGAATCATAAATAATAGAACTATGATACAAGAAGTGGAGAAATCTCCGAAAGTAGCCCTGTGCCGTGCTTGCCACGGTACAGGTAAAGTGAAGAAAGTTGTAGAATATCCCTCTCGGATCTTTGGAAAGAAGCGAAGAGAAACCGTTGAGGAAGTCTGCAGACAGTGCGAAGGAAGTGGCCGGGTAATGGTAAGCGCAAAAATGACGCTTGACATCCGTCCCTATAAACCTAAAGTAGAACCGTCTATGAACGATTAAACCTATATGGGAAAGCGGCACGGAGTTAGTTATCAGAAGCGTGTAGCAGAAGTAAACAGGATATATGACCATTATGCCAGTCACGGTGTACCGAACCGTGAAATATGGCGGCGGTACATATATCCTGTGTATGCTATTAGTGAGCGTACATTCTACAATATGCTTAAAGCGTCCGCAGACCCTAAAAATGATTTGCCGGACGATACGGTACAATTGAAATTTAACTTTGACTGGGAATGAACGAAGACGTTAAAAAAGTAGTGGCCCGGATACTGAAAGACATTCAGGTGGAAATGAGCGATGAGTTTGACAAGAACTTTGAGCGGCAGGCTTTTTTCAGTGAAAAATGGCAGCGGCGGAAAAGCCCCATCCGGGATGAAGGCAGAGCCATACTGACAGATACCGGGGCGCTTCGGAAAAGTATTGGGAGCCGGACGACGGAAAACAGCATTACCTTCTTTACTTCTCTGCCCTATGCGGCCATTCATAATGATGGTGGTGAAATAGTGGTGACAGGGCGGATGAAGCGTTTCTTCTGGCATAAGTATTATGAGGCCACCGGGTCGTTCGGGAGAAGGAAGGACGGAAAACTGCGGAAAGACAAACGAAATGCCCGGCTTGATACAGAAGCCGATTTTTGGATGTTCATGGCTTTAAAGAAAGCAGGAAGTACCATCAAGATACCCCGCCGCCGTTTCCTCGGCACATCGCCTGAAGTGGAAAAAGCCGTCCGTGAGATTGTAGAAGAGAACCTAACAGAGTATTTCACCATTGAATATAATATCATAAGAAAATGAGAAAAGAACTTTATCGGCTGCTTTGCAGCGAACTGAAGGCCATTGACCTTATCAAGCACATAGACTTGTGGAACCACAATGTGGAGTTCATCGAGCAGGAAGAGAACTGGGAGCGTCCGGCTGTCTTTGTGGAGTTCTGCCCTATACAGTGGAATGCGATTGTTCCCGGTGTGGAATACCGGGCAGAACCTTTGATCAAGCTGCACATCGTGACAGACTGGGAAGGTTCGAGTGCTGATGGAAGCGAGCTGCAGGAAGATGCGCTGAAGGTGTTTGACCTGCCCGGGCTGATTCATGCCAGACTTGCCGGCTTGAGTGGGGAAACCTTTCTGGAGCTGGATCTGGTGGAGAGTGATACCAATCACAACCATGAGGATATTGTGGAAAGTATTGAGGTGTACCAGTGTGTGGCCATCAAGCGGATGCAATAGTCGTCTTTATTAGAAAGGAAAAGCCGTGGACGTATAAATTACCGTCTGCGGCTTTTCTGTTCAATACAGGCAAAGTAAACACCATCAGGTGGCCTCTTTCTTGTAAAGCATCATATCCGTGTAAGAAGAGCTGTAATTCATGTGAGCATTGAATTCCACCTTTGTGCAGTTTTCAAAAGGATTACCCAAATCCCTATTTCTACCTATCCATTCGCACAACTCCAGAATTGAAGATTTGTTGGAAGTGAAATATACGTATGAATGTCCCTTCAGTACATTCAGCACATCCAGGTAGTCGGCCATATTCCAGTACATGTTATAGGTTCCTACGTCAGTGGACAGATAGGGCGGATCAACAAGAAATACTACCCCAGGAATATCTTTATACCGGTTGAACACTTCCTTGTAATCGCAGGATACGATTTCCAACCCTTCAAGATAGTCCGTACATTCCGGGTAGCTGGTCTTACGTATGTTGTTGTATAAAGCTTCTTTCCGCATATCCTGAACAGACAGTTTGTATTTCATGGAAAACAAGATAGAGGAGGAGAGGGTAATGAAATCCACATATCCGGTGGTATTCTCTTCCTGCTCGATGCGGCTGAATATTCGTTCACGCAGTTCTCCTTTAATGATTTTATGACGTGGTACGGAATTCCCTACCATTTCGCGAATGTCAGCAAGCAACTGATTTGTCTGCGGAATGTGCTTCATGCGGAAGCGGTAGTTGTCAAAGTCATTATAGATAACAGTGGAGTGGGGCTTGAGGGATTTGGTAATGTGAGACAACAATCCGGAGCCACCGAACAGGTCAACAAACAATGTTCCATCCGGATATTGCTCCAGCACTTTCATGAATTCCTTGGCGAACATGCGCTTTTGCCCGACAAATGGGAGAGGGGCTGACAGATACATCTTTTTCATACGTTCAATTCAAATTTTACATTTTCATTGCCGGCAAGCAGCTGTTCTGTTTTGTCGATGTTGTTTTCGTAAATATGCACGTTCCCCAGATTCAGGGTGATGGATTTTAGCGGCAACTCAATCTGCCTTGATATTAGGTACAAATGATAAATATCTGCCGGCAGTCCTAAATTCGCATCACTGCTTCGCTGATAGGCGGTCATGACCAGTTCTCCTTGCTCTATCTGGAACTGAACAAGACTAAGGCATGGAGCCTGGTTACTTTCTGTTCCTGTAGATCCGAGAAACAATATATAGTTCTTGCTGTTCCTTTTTTCCCTGTTTATGCGTTCGATGAGTGGCGGCAGTTTTTCAAAATAAGTTGGGTAGCTGTTCACAAGGATTGAGCCGCAGTAGTCCCACCAGTTGATGCCGACCTCTCTGTATTTTTCCACGTTGCGCTCGCCTCTCATAAACAGTTGTAATTCGTTTTTTAACTTTTTCCGCGCTATGGTATGCCCTTCGAATATATCCAGAAGGTCGGCAGGGAGCAGCGTCAGCTGTTCATTCAGCAGGTAGCGGATATTCCCTTTCTTATTGCTTTGCATCTTTCCGGATGAAAGCACCTTGCCTAAGATTTGATAATATTTGTTCATGATATGAATGTTGTTTATTGCGATACAAAGGTAGGGTAGGGGAGTTTGCCTTTAGTGGGAGGAAGTCCTGATTACACTGCACACAAATTGCAGTCGGTTTTAAAACGCCTGATCAGGTCATATACCTTTCGTTCACTGATGCCATATCGTAGGGAAAGCGTTGCTACGATATAAGACACTTTTTCACCATTGGTATGCAACTTGTTATATTCATTATATAGTTCTATATATTGCACATCATCGGGTCGTATGCCCATGTAATGGCATGTTTTTAAAAGCTCCCTGTTCTATTTTAGTATTTCAATTACTTTCATATCCAGTTAAATTTCGTACATTTGCATTGTCTCACTTATCATTGCGCAGAATAGCGCTTACATAAAAAAGCCTCTTACTGGCGAACGAGGGTATCTGCCCCCGGTCGTGCCGGTAAGAGGTGCTTTATGTTTAAATGGTAAGTGAGACGACTATTTAACAGGCCGGGGGCTTTTTTTATCCCTCCCCCGAAGGGATTATCAATCATTTAATCCGGTATAAATCCAAATTGAACTTATCTTTCTTTTCCCAGCCTTCAGCCAGAACCTTCTGAATATACCTTACCGCTTTCGTATAGAAGTCTTTCAACTCATCTAACCGACTAAAAGTATGGTATTCGGGCTGTTCATCCGAACCAAACTTAAATGTCACTGGCAGGGTTTCTCCGCCCGTCTGAACGGCCAAATCGTATGCAGCCTTATAGTTGTACTGGTTCTCCGTAGAGAGCCATACAGGGGCATCCTTATACACGAATCCGGACAGGATAGCTGCATCAGTCTGGCTGTTATACCAGGACATAACCAATGTGCGGATTTCTTCATCAGTGGGCTTATGGCTGAACTCTTCTTCCATGTAGGAGGCAGAGCCATCCTCTTTTTCCTGCACATCCCAGCGGATGCGCCATTTGTCTTTAACCGGGTTCGTGCATTCCATCAGCGAAACCTCGGAACTTCCTTCAACTCTTCTCATGTAAACACGTATTTGGTTCTACCTTTGCCGAATGTCTCTGTCTTGATGGTCGTTTCAAACGGGAAACCATCCGGCATTTCCTTTACTTGTGCGAGAATATTCTTCATTTCCTCGCTGTTGGTGAAGAACTTCTTTGCCTCGCCGTTCACTTCGATGGCCACAATACAGCGGTCTTCTCCCTGCTCGGTTTTGATACCGGTCTCAAAGTCCTTCACCACAATGGGTAAGTTTACCAGTTCCCGGATGCTTACTACCACTCCGGGAAATCGCTTCTTGCCGTCCTCCGGCTTGTAAGCGACATTCAAGTCTTTAAAACTTCTCATTTCTTTGCCTGTTAATTTTTTAAACAACTTATTACAGTCGGCGTGTTTCGTCATGCCGTAGAAACTGGCAATCAGTTCCCGCCGTCTTTTTCTCGATTTTACCTCGTGCATCTTCCGGGCAAACTTCTGTTTGATACGTTTCCGCAATCTTACATAGTCGGGACGGATAACATAGCCAAGGAAATCAATGCCTTCTTCTGCAGGAAACACCCGTTCATTCGGCTTTATTTCCAAGTCTATTTTCTCCATTTGCCCGTGAATAACATTACGAATCTTCCACAATTCCGCTTTCGCTTTACCGAGTACCAATCCGTCATCGCAATAGCGATAGTAATAACGAACCCCGTACTTATCCTTCAGATAGTGGTCTAAAAATACAGACAGAAGCAGGTTGCCTGCTCCCTGTGAGCTGCGCAGTCCGAAACTGATACCCTCCGGCAGCATTGTCACGAACCGCTCCAGCAGCACCAACAGCCTTTCGTCCTTGAATATCCTGCGGAAACACCACATCACAAAATCCTGCCGCACATTGTCGTAGAATCTGCGGATGTCAAACTTGTAGGCATACAGCGTGCCTTCCGGGTCTTTTTGCAGATCGGTACGTATGCAGTTCATCAGATCATGAGTGCCACGTCGTTTAATGCTGGCTCCGGTAGTCCGGATATAGCGTTTCTGCAGGTGACGATCCACCACGTTCATTACGGCATATACCGCGATGCGGTCATACATGGATAAAATCTGCAGGGTGCGTTTTTTGCCATACTCCTCGATTTCTCTTTCATGGTATCCACCAAGCTGAAATGAACCGCTTGCAATGGCCTCCGTCAATTTGACGATAACTTGCTCCCTATGGGCAAGCAGATACCGTCCTTGCGTTGACCTTTTACGATCCGTTCCGCGCAGTACGGCATCGAAAGCCTCCGACATATTGGAGTATTCGATGATTTCCTCTATGATATATCCTTCCCTGCGCATACGGTTCTGCTGTTGGTTAGTAAAAACAGAAGATAAGGGCCTTCCTTTCCCCGGGTCTGACTTCTTCGAACTGATAACAGCCTACCAAACTCCACCCGACGCGTGATTTTTCAGCTTTCCACCTTTTCTGGTGCTGTTGCTGTGGCTTGCTCCCCTCGGCACCACTTCGGGGACACGTCCCCGCTGCTGTACGCCGATTTGTTAGATTTCCAGACGCGAGCCGATATTCGCATTCGTATTCGAAGCATCGTTATTCGCATTCGCATTCGACACACCGCCATTCGCGTTCGCATTGTTGTACCCGCGATAGACCACACGGACTATCGGGAAGTTCCGCCGGGTACAAAGTTACTGATTTAACAGGCAAAATGAACTAAAGCATTACACTATCCACCAAAATAGGGCCGACAATATGCCGCCGATGACGGTAAGGGACCAGTCTATCCAGTCCCAAAGTCCTCCTTTCAGTTTGTCTTTGAACTCCAGACAGGATGCAGCGACAGCTGCAGCATAGAGTGCTGTCCAAGGTGTGAAGGCCAAAATGCCTACCAACAAACCGCCAATAAGGTGTTTATAGCGGTTGCTTTGTTTGAGAAATTCGATAATTTTGTTCATAACGAGTTGTTTTTAAAAATTGTTTTGTATATTTGCAGTGAGGAATAGCGTTAGATGTTCAGAACGGGATTGTAGTTCCCGGAGCTTGCGTCTTTCGCTATTCTTTCTTTTTTATATGTTTGTATAATTCACCTCCTTCTGAAAGACTGTGCAGCGTGTATTCGTGCCAGTCGTATTCCCGAACTATTATCAGTGCTTTTTCACCTCTTACTTCTGTCTCGAAAATGTGCGATTGTATGAGGTGTGGAATACCTTTGTGGTTATCCGCTGTTCCCAAGTATTTGGCTTTGGCAAATACATTGTTTATATCCAGGAGCATGAGGTTCTTTTCATGATAGAACTTGTATGGCTGGTTGGTCCATTCCTGAAGCGTACGTTTTGATATGTTTACCGGGAATGGGAATTCATTATTCGTGATAACCGTTCCCTGCAAAGGCTTGGCTTGCTTCTTTATCTGTTTGGCATCTGCATTGGCCAATGTTCTTACCAGTTTGCATGCAGCGCACAATTCATTTTCCGGAACGAAGACCAGTTCCATCTTTCCGTTGTTCATGTCGCAATCCTTACACCGTTTGATGGTGTATGGGTTATAGTCGGGCATCGTCTTTTGTTCCATGCCTGCATTGAACCGGAACATACCTTTCTTGTCAAGTTCCAAAGCAGACTCTCCTCTTGCCATAGCCTCTTCATGATCCGTAGCCGGATACTTGGATTTGCGTACCTGGACTACGGAACAGCGGCAGCCCCATCCGTTAGGCGGATAGAATTCTTCCCAGAACGGGTCTGAAGCAGGGAGTGTGATGCCGGCCATTTCTGCATGGGTGGGACGTACCTTTGCATCCCCGGCCGTGCGGTACTGCAGATAATAGCGGTCGCCGTCCTGCATGAACCGTTCCCATTTGGCCGCCATTTCAGCTGAAGCCTGTACGAAGTTAAATTCAGCCCGTAGATAGTTTGAATTGTATGTTTCGTCGATCTTCCGGACATCATTCAAAAAGCGTTCGAACGTCTTTCTATTGCCATTCTCATCCAATAAGGAGGGAAAGGCTTCATTCAGTTCATGAAAGGTCTTCAGCCCGGAGAATACATAGTTGGAGCGCTCCAGCCGTTTGCGCATAGCCTCGGACATTTCCACCTGCCGGAATGATCCGTTCAGGACGGAAGAGTGAGTCTCTATAAAATCCTGCGCTTCTTCGGATGCCAGAATACCTATTTCAAGGCTTGCCCCTTCCTGCCGGAACAGTACCTTCATCATGCGGTCGAACTTTTCACGTACCAGGTCAACCGGTGTGCATATATCTTTTCCGGATGCATACTGCAGCAAGGTTTTTGCAATTCCTTCATTCTGCTCCGGATTATGCAGATTGGAATATGACAGCAGTTCTTTGGAGAATGTTTTCCCCCTGAGTGTTGCGCTGATCAGCTCGGCTTCAAACTCGGCCCGGTTCTCCAGGGCATATCTGGACAGTTCCTTTTCGATAAGTTCCCTGTTCACCTTTTCCATGTTCCATTGGTGCTCTACCATGCTGTAAGCTTTGGGCTCCAGCAGCGCATCGATGTGGTGACCCAGTTCATGAAGGAATGTGTTATCCTGTGCACCTGAGCGGTACTGCATTTTCTTTTCCTTGTACGATTTGTAGTCTCGTTCACGGAGTTCGTTGAAATACAGAATACCATCATCACCCTCAAACATGGGTGCCCGGTATTCTGCCCCGGAAGTTTTTCCTCCTTTCTTTTTTAGCAGTCTGGGAAGCTTGATGCCATGTTCCAGGATAATACGGGCTGCATCTTCCGCATCTTTTCTGGCTTCTTTGTTCTTGATTATTGAAGCCCATTCCTTGGCCATTTTTTCGATGTCCTCCGTTTTTCCCGCCTGCAGGATGGGCTTCCTGTTTTCCAACAATTGGGAATATCGCTGGTGCAGCCCCGAATAATCATCGGGGCTCAGTCGAAAAAACGGGACAGCGTTTCAGCCGGTTTGCCGTCTTTCTTTTTTTTCGGATCTGTCGGGTCCGGCTCTTCCTTTGGCTCCTTTTCCTCACACGGAATGCCGTATTTTTCCTCAAAGTACTGTGGCTTCACCTTGTAGTGCTGGAGTACCATTTCTTCGTAGGCTTTCTGCTGTTCGGGTGTGTAGTCAATGGAGTAGTCCCAATCAAAGCGCAGCCCTTTGACAGGGAACCCGTGGCGCACCATGCGCGGAATGAGTTGGTTGTTCACTATATCCCGAAGCATATCACAGTCGCTTTCCACAAGGTTCTGGAACACTTCAAGGTGCGTTTCTGACTGTGACAGGCTGGAGCCGTCTTCAATGGTCATCGTCTGCCCGATGATAAGCTTTGACAGTTCGGAGTTGGCCCGATCGATGCGCTTGTCATAGACATTGAATGCATCTCCCTTGCCGCTTTCCACAAATTCGATTTCGGTTTCCATTCCTGCCACCATGGAGAGGGCGGTTCCGGCTTCACGCAGCATCTTGTCGAGACGGTCAATCTCTTTCTGATCGCGCGAAGTGGTACGTGCTATACGCATGGGCATCCCGAATATTTCCCCGAAGGTGTCCCAAAAGGCCAGCATGTTCTTTTTTGGAATAGTCTGTGAAGCAGCCTTGAGATACAGCCCGAGGTCGTCAGGTCTGCCGGCCTCAATGAGCCAGTCGGAAAAAGGAGGCTGGCGGTAATCTATACCGGTAGTCCAGTCCTGTCCGAGGTCGGTTATGACACGTCCGTACTCAGGAATGACATGCTTGCGCGGAATAAGCTTCACATCCGAATAACAGATGCAGCCGTCGCCGTCAGTGCAAAGGTCGCCCAATTCGATGAGCGAGTGCCCCCAGTAGATTGAATCAAGGGCATAGCGCATGAGCTGCTTGAACCAGGACTGGTCAAAGAAATGAACCGCTTCCTCGTTCTCATCCCCTTTCATATCCACGATTTTGAACGAACGTGCCATGACAAAACCTCTGCGCTGCTCCACACACCCGGAGAGGTGAAGGTCTATTTCCGCGTCCCGGTAGATGTCGTACAGGCGCTGGCGGCTGGGGCTGTCCACATTGATGGCCGACTGCCAGGCATCGCGCCAGTTCTTGATGTCCTTCCGGGTGAGTGCATCGGTGGTGCGCTGCAGGTCGATGACCATTTTCTGCACCCGCTTGATGTCTTTCCCCTTGGCCAGATTAAAATTGCCGTATGGCGTTTGTAGTACGTTTTTCGGTTTATTGGAAAACATACCGCTGAAAAAGTCTTTAATATCCATAGTCCTACCAGTTATGATGAAGCTGCTTCTGACAGCTGTAAACAAATGAATTTCCGGACGGAAGCCCATCCTCTCCGACAGCCAGGGGCAAATCAGGGACAATTTTTCCAGCTTGTACGCCTTCAAGCCACTTGATGGCCCGTTCATATCGTTCCTTGCGTATCTCGCTTCCCATCTTTTGTGGCATGGCTGCGCTCATGTGGTAAAGTGAAATGTCGCAGGTGTACATGACAATGAGCCGGTTCCGGTGTTCATCCTGTGCAGAGAAAATGGCCGTACAGTCGTATTTCGGCCGTAGATAACCGGCAATTTCTTCCCGGGCTTCCGCTTCTGCATTGGTACGGTTTTCCGGGCTTACCTGGGAGATGACCTTCAATGCGTTGTCGCCGATGACAACTTTGTAATCTTCTTCTGTAATGAACATGACCTTATTATTTAGTGATGAA
>ERZ779843.1314-NODE-1314-length-30123-cov-6.189737_pt1 | contig 30123 bp, 26 predicted proteins | sample MGYA00511560_ERZ779843 | MGnify/ENA primary metagenome ERZ779843 (study PRJEB29588, sample SAMEA2158062) | human gut metagenome | biome: human gut; feature: human-associated habitat; material: faeces | place: Denmark | collected 2008/2010 ... | reverse complement strand
CCCAGCCACAAACATATGTATACTTACTTAATATTATAAAGCACAATGCGCCCTGTGGCAAGCAAATTCGGCAAAATATCGTGTCAAGCTACGCTTGAAACTTGACAAAGTGCCAAATTTTCGACAAGTTTCAACACGGAAATCATTCCTGTGTTGAAAACCCGGACTAAATATGATAGTATGAATACTAAGTAATCATGTTTTGGGGCAGCGGCTTTGCGGAAACTGCCAGCCAGCCCCTTTGTTTGAGGAAGGAACACACACCCGAATGATCACGAAGCGTGAAAAACTACAATATATCTACGTTTTCTTAACGGACCTTGTGGTGCTGCTGCTCAGCACCCTGCTGGCCTGGCTGGTAACGGACGGGCTGTTGAAGCAGCTGGTCCCCTACGCCCCCAGCGATTGGGTGCAGACCATCTGCCTGCTGATGCTGGCCTTTGTGGCGACGTTCATCTGTTTTGACCAGACGGAAAACATCGTCACCCGCACCAGCGGCGAGGAAATCAAGCTTTCCATCAAGTTCAATGTGCTGCTGGCGCTGGTCTACTCCACCGCCATGCTGCTGACGAAAGCCACGATGCTGGATTCGCGCTACTTCACGCTGGCGGTGCCGCTTATCAACTTTGTTTTGCTGCCCATCGCCCACGGGCTGCTCAAGCGGTCGTTGCTGCAGATCCAGAGCCAATCCGGCCTGGAAAGCCTGGTGGGGCTTATCACCACCCAGGACCGCGCCGAACTGTTAATTAACGAGTTGCAGCGGGACTGGTCCAAGCGCATCAGCGGCGTGGCGATTCTGGAAGCCGCGATGCGCGAATTTGACATGGACTCGATCCGCCTTTCCGCGCACGGCAACATGGACGGCTATCTGAAGAAAAAATTTCAAAAAAAGGATTGACAGAAGCCGAAAAATTGTGTATAATGATTCTCGTCGTCAGAACGACGGCGCTTCACATCGCGGGATGGAGCAGTCTGGCAGCTCGTCGGGCTCATAACCCGAAGGTCGTAGGTTCAAATCCTACTCCCGCAACCATATGGCGGCATAGCTCAGCTGGCCAGAGCATTCGGTTCATACCCGAAGTGTCATGTGTTCGAATCACATTGCCGCTACCAGAGAATCCAGTCAAGTTGCTCACTTGACTGGAGTTTTTTTATGCAGTTTCACCATAAGATTGTCTTATTCATGTCAAAGTGCCGAAATTTTGGGATTTCGGCACTTTTTTTGTCACATCTTCAATAAAATAACAACCGTTTAATCCTTGTGTGGATTGAGTTTTTGGAGGCTTTGCGCTGTCACATGCCGTGCCACAAACGGTTAAAGAAGGGTCAGCAGCCTGCGGGCATTTTCCAAGTCTTCTTCCTGCGTGTGGATGTACACATTCTGCATGGTTTTCAAATCTGCCCAGCCGCCCATGCTTTGCAGCGTTTTTTCCGATACGCCTGCGCGATAGGCGCGTGTGGCGAAGGTATGCCGGAAGCAATGCGGCATTTTGCCGTAAACGTTGATTGCTGCGCAAACGCGCTCCCACAGGCGGCGATTTGCCTGAAAGGTGAGCGGCTGATGCGTATCATCGCGCATGTGCAGCAGATAAGCGTCGGGATCGTGCATTTCCTCCGGCGTGAGCGCGAGAACGTCCCACAGCTTGGGAAGCATCAGCATGTGGCGAAAGCCTGCTTCCGTTTTCGGATCGCCGATGATGGTTTTCGCTTTGGCATAGGTGACGCTGCGCTCGATACGGATCAGCATTTTATGCGGATCAATGTCCTTCATGCGGATGCCGCGGATATCCTCGCTGCGTGCCGGGCAGTAGAGCAGCAGCGCCACATAGCGGCGGTCAAGCAGCTTGGGTATATCCGGCAAATGCGCCTCAATGTCTTCGGCTTCCTTTGTGGTCAGCGGGAGACGTGTGCTCTTTTTCTTAGAGGGGTTGCGCAGCCGCTTGGATTTGGATGGATTGCTGGGAATCAGCCCATCTTCAAAGGCGACGTCAAGCACCATGCGGACGACCAGCCAGATTTCGTCAATCGTCTTCTTGGAGAGGGATTCCTTGCTGTTGAGAAAGAGCTGCACGTCGTCGATGGAGATATCCCGCACATCCATTTCGCCGAAATACGGCAGAACGTGGCGTTTGAGATAGCTTTCATAGCCGGTTAGCGTGGTTTCGCGAACCTTGCCGACTTTGTAGAGCGTAAACCAACGCTCGGCAATATCCGAAAAGCGCGTACTCAATCCGTCTTTGCGATGCTGCCCGTTTTCATCCGGCGGAACGACAACGCCCTCCGTGATGGCGTGGGACAGATACGATTGAAAGAGTTCCTGTTGCGTTGAGCCGGTCAGCCAGAAGACCTTCCCGTTGATGACCGCTCGTTGTTTGAGTTTTGCAGACATATCCGGTTCTCCTTGTCCAGACATGTCTGACGGGGCAGGTGTGAGGTTGTCAAGGATCGTGGATTCCACGCCCATTGTAGCATGGTTTGGGGGCGGCGTGAAGCCCTGAATCGTTGTCATGGGACTCCTTTCATAGAAAAAACAATTCAAGTGGCGAAGTGGCAGGCTAAAAGGGCTTAGAGCCGCTTTGCCACTTGAGGAAAAGGGCTAAGAGAGCAGACTCACCATCCACTGTGTTCCGTCGCGGACGACGTACAGCTTGGATGCGAGGTTTCGTTTGGCGGAACGGACGGTACGCGGGGAAATGCCCTGCTCCTGTGCGGCTCTGTCGATGACGCTGCTGGGACAGACGCGCCCGTTTTCAAGCAGGGAGAGAATGAGCTTTTCGGCACGCTCAACCTTTGTGGGCGTGTGTTCCGAGCCGGAAAGCAGCTCGTCGGCGGTGAGCTGATATTCGCCGAGCCAGCGAAAACCGTCTGCATCGCCGAGCGAGAAAGCCAATGACTTGCCCGGAGGTGCCAGCGAGCTTTTCTCATGCGTCAGCACCCGCGTGGTGGGGTCGTCCCTGACCTTGCCGATGAACAGGAGACTGCGCACGGCGGCAGTCATGTCGATGGAACCAAGCCCGCGATAGGTGCTTTGTGAGCCGGACGCTTTGTTGAGATGACCGATCATCAAAATGGCGCAGTCGTGGGCTTCGGCAATTTCACCCAGTGCACGGAAGATCGGGCGTACTTCGTTGGCACGGTTCATATCGACCTGAGCGCCCAGAAACGCCTGAATCGGGTCGATAATCAACAGCTTGGCTTGATTTTCGCGAATGGCACGCTCAATGCGGTTGTCTGTCAATGTGAGCATGGATTCGCGGTCGTCAATCACCAACACGCGGTCAAGGTCGGCGCCTGCTTCGACTAAGCGGGGCTTGACGGTATCGCCGAGACCGTCCTCCGCCGTCTGATAGATCACGTTGAAGGGTTCAAGCAGCTCACCGTTTGGAAGCTGTTGACGGTTGGTGCAGGCGGCTGTGAGATACATGGCGAAATAGGTCTTGCCTTCGCCGGGATTGCCTTGCAGGATGGTCAGCTTGCCGAAGGGAATGTATGGATACCAGAGCCAGTGAACGGCGGTTTGTTGTACGTCGCTCATGCGGATCATGGGAACGGAGTCGGGCATGGGAACCTCCTTATCTGGATATTTCGGAATGATGTCGTTCGTCTCGTTCACGAAGCAGAAGATCAACATTGTGCTGCACTTGTGAGAGCTTCAGCAGCTCGTCGCGAAGAGGAATCAGGCGCGGGGCTTGTTCGGCGTAACTTTGCCGAAGGGTTTCAAGTTCTTCTTTCCAAACCTTGACTGTCAGCGGTTTGTCGCCCAGTTTTTCTTTGAGAATGCGGCGAGCGGCATAGAACAATCGGAGTTCGCCGTCATGTTCCTGTGCGTAAGCGTCTCGCCGGCTTTTCCAGTGAATCGCGTTCAGGTTTTCATAAATCGGCTTATTCTTGGCGTAGATGTCTGCCTGACGAATGAGCGCTTCCAATTCGCGGATTCGGGAAGAAGTGGAATGGAGCGCATCGCTCAACTGATGAAAGGCAGAACGGGTTTCGGAGAGTTGAGTGGAAAGGTCTTCAAGGGTGAAAAGCTGATGGGCTTGCAGAAAATTGATAGTTTCGGCAAATTGCTTGAGGTCGCGGACTTTTCCTTTTTGACTCCATGCCTGGGCATAGCGCCGCTGCTGTGCTTCGCTGACCAATGCCCAAAGCGTGGGCGTTTTAGAAGCTTCCAGCTCAGAGTGGAGAGCGTTGATCCATTCGGTCAGCTTGGCGATCTGTGCCTTTAACGTGCGTGTCAGCCTGTTTGTGGAGCGAATCCAGCGGTTCAACTCGCCTTTTTCCGTGCGGATGCCTTTCTGCTCCAGCTTGCGAACGTTGGGGCCTTCATGAACGGTTGGAATTTGTTCGACGCTTTGCCGCGCATAAGAGCGGTGGTCGATGCGTGAAAGAATTCCCTTTTCTTCAAACTTGGCATTGACGGCGTTGCACCATGCGGTGCGCCACGATTCGAGCCTTTCGGGAGAATGCCAATCGGTGGTATGGACGGCATGAAACGGCAGCGACCGTCTGAACCGCGGATGCGGTTTCCGCTGGCATCCAGCACATATTCGCGGCGCTGCTTGGGCGCAAAGCTGCCGTCAGGATTCAATGGACGCATGGTGGTCATGACGTGCATGTGGGGATTGGGAATGCCGCCGGTCTTGTTGGGAGAATGAATGGCAAGGTCGGCGATCATTCCGCGATCCACAAATTCTTTTTGCACGAAAGCGCGAGCCAGTTCGATATTCTCGTTCAGTGAAAGTTCGTTTTGCAGCGCGATGTCAAAACTGTATGCGAGCTGTGCTTTGGGATGGCGTTCAGAGGCTTCTACGGCGTTCCAGAGCGTTGCTCGGTCACGGAAGCACTCCGGAGCATGAGCAGGCAGCAGAATTTCCGTATGGAGAACGCCGCCCTTGCGTGTGTAGTCGCTGATTTCGTCGTAATATTCGCTGTACAGGCGTTCGCCCGCGCGATATGCTGCGGCGGCAAGGGCACTCTGTCCTGCGCTTCGCTTGATTTGAGAAACGGAGAAATGATACAGCGCCATCAGCTTTGTTCAAACGATGAAATACCACGCGGATCATGCGCAATTTGGTTTTCATCGGCGAAGGCAAAGCGGATGTTTTCGATATCATCCTCATCATCTTCGAGCGTCATATCCAGGAGAATGTCCTGTACTGCGGAGAGCGCAAAGATGCGCTCCATGACGCGATAAAAATCGGCTTTATTCAATGCGGCAATCTGCGGGCAGAGGGCATCAATCGCGCCGCCCATGTTGCAAAGATGATGGGTACGCTTTTTCCGTGTGCCTTCGCTTAGATAGCGTTCGCGGTTTTGGAGACGCTGGCTGCGATGCTCGGCTTGCACTTTTTCCTGCTCAAGATTGCGCAGTTTTTGATTCGGTTCGATGGAGGAAGATGGCGTTTTGTTCATGGCGTATGGATTCCTTTCTGAAAAAACGAATGAGAAAAACGGCTGCGGAAGGATTCAAAAATTTTGCGGCAGACGGGATCTGCTTGCAGATCGTGGCTGATGCAAAGTACGCGGGGGATAGGCGCAGAGCGCCGCAAGAGGGGGCAGCCCTCTTGGACGCAGCAACGCTGCGCAAAGTCTCTTGCATTGTGGGAGCAGGGCAAAGAGGAAAACCGCGCGTAAAGCACGAAGATACATCCGAAGGATGTATAGAAGTGCGCCCTTCCGTTCCGTCGGGTTCTGTCGATCGACGAGCAGATCATATCACAAAAGCAAGAAAAATAACAGGCGATTCCTAAATGATGGATAAATTCACAAAATCGCAAAAAATCCACGCTCATGAAGCGGTTATCCAAATTGAAAAATGTGAAAAAACGATGAGGGGAAAAAAGAAATGCTTGAGACGATGCCGATTTCTGAAAAATTAAAGATGCTGCGGGACAGACGCGGGCTTACGCTGGACGAATTGGCGGAATAAACGGGGCTTTCACGTTCGGCGTTGAGCAATTATGAGACAAACGAAAGCAAAGAGGTCAGCCAATTTGCACTGGTCACGTTGGCGAAATTCTATGGCGTTTCGACGGATTACCTGCTGGGGTTGTCAGCACTTGAAAACCCGATGCAGGGAGATATTCATGATCTGAACATCAGCAGCGAGATGGCAGAGCTGCTCAAAAGCGGAAAAATCAACAACCGATTGCTTTGCGAAATGGCGACGCATCCGGATTTTCCGAAATTACTGATGGATATGGAAATTATGGTGGACGGCGAAGCGAGAAACGCGATTCTGGCAATTGATATGCTGTTCGAAGCCGTCCGCATGAAAATTGTCAAGGAGACGAACATCAGTGAGGATTTAAATGCCCAGATCCTGACGTTCAAGGAAGCGCAGATTGACGAAGACGAGTATTTTGAAATGAAAATCAAAAACGACCTGCGCCCGATCCTGCGCTTCCTGCGGGACAAGTACGCCGAAAGAAGCGAGGAAAGCCGGCAACTCGAAGAAATCGAGAAATACGTTCAGCAGCTGATTCGGGAAGTGGACATTGTCCGCGAACAGAAAGAACAGAATGTCCCCGATGATGAAATCTGGATTGATCGAACGATAGCCATGCTGATGGCGAAATGGAAAATCAAGTGGAATAAACTGACGGAAGTGCAGCAACGCTCGTTCAAAGAGGTGCTGATGCAGTCGGAATTGAGGAAGGAGCAGCTGCCGAAAAAGAGGATGAGGGGAAGGAAAAGGTAGATGAACGATCAGTAAATCAAAAAAGGATTTTCAAACGCGTTTGTTTTGTTGTGTGGTATGGCATTACGTCATTCATCAAGCAGACAGCCGAATATTGAAAGGTCGAGTTCTTGGAATATTTCTACGAATACATAGAATAATTGATTGAGTAGATCGAGGGCCTATGCTATAATTAATGTAATTGGCACAGAGACACATGATTTATACATAAACAAGGAGCTTTGCCATGGGGATCAGCTACAAAAAGCTTTGGGTTATGCTTATCCAGAAAGATATAACCAAATCCCAACTGAGAACGGATATTGGTCTATCGGCAGGAACGATGAGCAAGCTCAACAAAGGGGAAGAGGTCGCCCTTTCTGTTTTGCTTCGGATTTGCGATTATTTGGAATGTGACATTGGAGATATTTGTGCGGCTGTGCGGAGAAAAGGCGATTGAGTTCGCTTTTCGTGCAGCGCTTATGCTACAAACGCAAATGAGGTGATGAAATGCAGATCATCGACAACATAAACAAGACGGTCAAGGAAGACCTGCAAGAAAGCATTCGCAGGGGAAGTAAAATGTCCGTGGCTGCGGCCTGTTTCTCCATGTACGCGTATCAGGAATTAAAAAAGCAGCTGGAGCAGGTGGATGAATTCAGCTTTATTTTCACGTCGCCCACTTTTGTCAAGGAGCGTGCAGAGAAGGAAAAGCGCGAGTTTTACATTCCGCGCCTGAACCGCGAAAGCAGTCTGTACGGAACGGAGTTTGAAATCAAGCTGCGCAACGAAATGACGCAGCGCGCCATTGCAAGAGAATGCGCTGACTGGATTCGCAGGAAGGCTACGTTCAAATCGAATACCACAGGGGAAAACATGGGCGGTTTTATGACTGTTGCATCCAAGGAGGAGCAAGTCGCCTATATGCCGATCAACGGCTTTACCACCGTCGATCTGGGATGTGAACGTGGAAACAACAGCTACAACATGGTGAATAGGATTGAAGCGCCGTTTGCCACGCAGTATATTCAGCTGTTTGATACGCTTTGGAATGACAAGGCGAAGATGCAGGATGTTACAGATGTGGTTGTTGAAAACATCAGCAGCGTTTACAACGAGAATTCTCCTGAATTTATATACTTTATAACGCTATACCATGTGTTCAGCGAATTCCTTGACGATATTTCGGAGGACGTTTTGCCGAATGAGGCGACCGGCTTCAAGCAGAGCAAAATCTGGAGTATGCTCTATGATTTTCAGCGCGATGCTGTCCTTGCGATTATCAACAAGCTCGAAAAATACAATGGCTGCATTCTGGCGGACAGCGTTGGTCTGGGAAAAACGTTTACCGCGCTTGCGGTCATCAAATATTACGAAAACCGGAACAAATCGGTTTTGGTTCTCTGCCCCAAGAAGCTGGCTGCCAACTGGAACACCTATCGGGATAATTACGTCAACAACCCCATTGCGGTTGACCGCCTGAATTACGACGTGCTGTTCCACACGGATTTGTCGCGAAACGGCGGCACATCCAACGGGCTGGATTTGGATCGCCTGAATTGGGGGAACTATGACCTGATCGTGATCGACGAGTCGCACAATTTCCGAAACGGCGAGGGCGGAGCCGGTACGCACAAGAGCGACGGGGAAAACCGCTATCAGGTATTGATGCGCAAGGTCATCAGGGCGGGCGTCAAGACGAAGGTGCTGATGCTGTCCGCAACGCCGGTCAACAATCGTTTCTACGACCTGCGCAATCAGCTTGCGCTGGCTTATGAGGGCGATGCGGACGTCATGGATCAGCGGTTGAACACGACAAAGTCCATCGATGAAATTTTTCGGCAGGCTCAGCGTGCCTTCAACGCATGGAGCGAGTTGAAACCGGAACAGCGCACGACGGATGCGCTGCTGCGCACGCTGGATTTCGACTTTTTTGAAGTGCTGGACAGCGTGACCATTGCCCGTTCCCGCAAGCATATCGAGCGATACTACGATACCAGCGAAATCGGAAAATTCCCGGAAAGGCTAAAGCCCATCAGCCTGCGCCCCAATCTCACGGATTTGAATCAGGCAATCGATTACAACCAAATCTATGAGCTGTTGAGTTCCCTGACGCTGTGCATCTATACGCCTTCCGACTACATTTTTCCCAGTAAGCTGGATAAATACATGGATCGCGGCAAGGCGAATCTGACCATGCAGGGGCGTGAATTCGGCATTCAGCGGCTGATGAGCATCAACCTGCTCAAGCGGTTGGAAAGCTCCGTATTCTCCTTCAATCTGACGCTGAAAAGAATCTGGCAGCTGATTCACACGACCATTGAGGGCATTGACCACTACGAAAAATACGGAAATGCGGATATCACCATGTACGAGACGGGCGAATCCGACTTTGACATGGAGGATTCCAACACGGATTTCTTCTCTGTTGGCAAGAAAACAAAGATTGACCTTGAGGACATGGATTACAAGTCATGGCGGAAAGCGTTGCAGCAGGACGCGGACAACCTTGAATTGCTGATCCTGATGGTGGCGGACATTACGCCCGAACACGACACAAAGCTACAAACGTTGTTCCGGCTGCTGGATGATAAGATGGCTCACCCCATCAACCCTGGAAACAAAAAGGTCATCATCTTCACCGCATTTTCGGATACCGCTGGTTACCTGTATGAACATGTGAGCGAATACATGAAAAATCGGTATGGCTTGGATACGGCGGTCATCACTGGCGCGATTGATGGAAAAACGACCGCCAAAGGTTTGAAGCCGACCCTCAATAACGTATTGACCTGCTTCTCTCCGATTTCTAAGGACAAGGCGGTTCTTCTTCCGAACAACCCGACGGAGATTGACGTGCTGATTGCGACCGACTGTATCTCCGAAGGTCAGAATTTGCAGGATTGCGACTACCTGATTAACTACGACATTCATTGGAATCCGGTGCGCATCATCCAGCGGTTCGGGCGCATCGACCGCATCGGCAGCCGAAACGCCTATATTCAGCTGGTGAATTTCTGGCCGAACATGACGCTGGACGATTATATCAACCTGAAATCCCGCGTAGAGACGCGCATGAAAATCACGGTGATGACCGCTACCGGTGACGACGACCTCATCAATCCGGAGGAAAAGGGCGATTTGGAATATCGCAAACAGCAGCTGAAACGATTGCAGGAAGAGGTCGTCGATTTGGAGGATATGTCAACGGGCATTTCCATCATGGATTTGGGGCTGAACGAATTCAGGCTCGACCTGCTGGCGTACATCAAGAACCACGGGGATTTGGAAAAGACGCCCCGCGGTCTTCACGCGGTTGTTCCGAAAACAGAGGGATGCCCGGAAGGCGTCATCTTTGTGCTGAAAAACGTGAACAACAGCGTGAATATTGACAACCAGAATCGCATTCACCCGTTCTACATGGTGTATATCAGCACGGAGGGGGAAATCGTCTGCGATTATCTGAATCCCAAGGGGCTGCTGGATGATGTGCGCCTGCTGTGCCGGGGAAAATCCGAGCCGATCAAGGCACTGTGCGCCCAATTCAACCGAGAGACGGACGACGGACGCAACATGAGCGAGATGTCCGAGTTGCTGAGCATGGCGATTGATTCCATCATCGACGCGAAAGCGGATAACGACATTGACAGCCTTTTCAAGTCCGGCGGCACATCTGCGCTCATGTCAGCGGTTTCAGGATTGGACGATTTTGAATTGATCTGCTTCTTTGTGGTAAAGTGACGGGAGGTGTCTGCCGATGTTGGGGCTGCCGCAGTCCACGGAATTCAACAAGCGAATTCCCAAACAGAAATTCTATGAGCATATCACGGTATCGCCGGCACTCAAAAAGAGCTTTGTGGATCAGATTCGAATGATTTACTGGCGCAACAAGGTGGCGGCAACCACCGTCAACCTTGCGCCGGGAACCATAGTCGATGAGATTGAGGTGTTTGAAATCAAGCTGAACAGCGCGTCGCTGGATGAAGCGGTTCTTCGGCAGATTGACAGGGAGATTTCGTACCACATTATTTTCCTGCTGGAATACGAGGGAAAGCTGCAAGCGTGGACCGCCTACAAGGAGAAAACGCCTACGGCGAACGCTGTTTTCAAGGTTGGAAAGTATTATCATACGGAATGGATGACCGAGGCGGAGCTGCCCATCCGAATAGACGGCTTGAATTTGGACGCGGTTTATGAAAACTTTGTTCGGCAGATTGCCGGAGACGCGCTGAAAGCGGATTCCGGCGAAAGCCTGAAAGCGTCCGTCGAGCGGGACGAAAAGAAAAAACAGCTTGAAAAACAAATCGCCGTGTTGGAAAATAAGATGCGGCGGGAAAAGCAGCTGAATCGGCAGATGGAAATGAATGCGGAGTTAAAGAGATTGAAGGGAAAATATGAAGATTATAAAAAAATTCTGTAAATGGGTTATGATTTTGACTGTAATTGGTATTGGTTCTGCAATCTGTTTTCTTGCTATTCCTTTATTCGTCAACTGGCTGCTTAAACATCCGGTTTTTTCCTCCATATTTGGAGAAGAATGGGAAGTAGGGGACGCATTAGGATATGTCGGTGGGGTATTGACATTCATAGGCACAATGTTTCTGGGCTGGGTTTCATGGAAACAAAGTCGAGAGTCCCAAGAGAAACAGGACGATGCGTTTATAGTTGATAATTCTTGTACGGCATTACTGGATAACGTGGAATTTAAGGGGTTTACACGTAAGGCGGCTAATTTTCAGAATCATCCGGAAACGATTGCAGTTACTAAATCATCTGGCACATCTTTAGTTAACTATTCTACACTTGAGTGTGAAGTGTCGTTGCACCACACAAAAAAATATCCCGTCGTTGTTCGTGTATTGGAAGCCATTTTGTTTGTAGGAAATAATAATTTTGATTTTACAAAATACGATAATTATTTTACCAGAGTGGCAGTGGGAGAAAGTGGAAGCCGATTTAATTTGACATTAGTCATGTCTCCAGAAGAAAAAGACAAACTCGTATCATTAATAAAAAATAGTCGGAACAAGATAATGTTTGATATGCAGATAGAAATGGTCGGTGATCGATTTGTATCCACAGTGCTTAAATGTAGAAGCACTTTACAATCGCAAGAACGCTCTGGAGAGTTTTTGTATTCATCCCAAAAAGATTCACAAATGTGTTTTTGGTATGGAAATCGTATTGTAGAGCCGTCATCAATCAAGTATAGAAACTAACTTGCGGAGGTAGAAAATGAATAAACTACGCATGGAATCCCCCGACCTGACCGCCCAAAACATCGACCGCATCGCCGCCCTTTTCCCGAACTGCGTGACGGAAATGCTGGACGAGGAACGCAGCACGAAGGAGAAGGAGGTATACAAACGCGCCATCAATTTTGAATTGCTCAAGCAGATGCTTTCCCCCGACGTGGTGGACGGCGACGAAGCATACGAATTTACGTGGGTCGGCAAAAAGGCGGCGATTGTGGAAGCCAATAAGCCCATCCGCAAGACGCTGCGCCCCTGCATCGAAGAAAGCAAAAATTGGGACAGCACCGAAAACCTCTATATCGAGGGCGACAATCTGGAAGTGCTCAAGCTCTTGCAGGAAAGCTATCTCGGTAAGGTGAAGATGATTTATATCGACCCGCCGTACAACACAGGCAAGGATGCTTTTGTGTACTTTGACCAATTTGAGATGGATGAAGACGAATATAATGAAGGTATATCAAGGTATGATGAAGACGGAAATTTGAATTTTTCTCAAAATCCAGAAACAAATGCTCGCTTTCATTCTGCATGGTGTTCTATGATCTATCCATGTCTGTTTCTCTCAAGAAATCTTCTTACTAATGATGGTGTTATCTTCATCAGTATCGACAACCATGAAGTAGACAATATGCTCAAGATATGCGATGAAATCTTTGGCGCTTCAAACAGAATTGCGTGTATTGTTAATATTAATAATCCTAAAGGACGTTCCGATGAAAAGAATATAGCCACAGCGCACGAATATATCGTGGTTTATCAAAAGAATGAAGCGATATTGTCAGGGTTTGAGCCTGAAGAAAATGTTACCAAGAGATATAGCAAAGTAGATAAAGAAGGTAATCGCTATCGTCATATTGATCTTAGGAAAACAGGCGACAGTGACAGACGCGAAGATAGACCCAAAATGTTCTACTACTTTTACTTTAATCAGGAGACTGGCGAATTCTATCCCTCGTATGATGAAAACACGCCCGATGGATGGATTAAAATTATCCCTATGAAAGATGATGGCTCTTTCGGTAGATGGCGAGTTGGCATTGAAACAGCCAAATCCAGAAAAGAGTTTCTTGAACCTATATATATGTCCGTAAAAAAGAGGTGGACAGTTATGGAGCGGGATTATCTATCTGATGAACTCCGGGTGAAAGCAACGACTGCGTGGACATATAAAGATTTGAATAGTGAACGGGGTACAGAACAGTTCGTAGATTTGGGATTTGATAAAAATATCTTTCCTCGGCCTAAGCCTCTGGGTACAATTCTCAGACCGTTGTTGTTATCTACTCGGAAAGATGATGTAGTACTCGACTTCTTCTCCGGTTCCGCTACCACCGCCCACGCCGTCATGCAGTTCAACTCCGAAGACGGCGGACACCGCAAATTCATCATGGTTCAGCTTCCCGAAAAATGCGACGAAACCAGCGAAGCCTATAAAGCGGGCTACAAGAACATCTGCGAAATCGGCAAAGAGCGCATCCGCCGCGCAGGCGAGAAAATCAAAGCCGAAAGCCCCATGACCACGCAAGACCTCGACATCGGTTTCCGCGTCCTCAAGCTGGACGATACCAACATGAAGGACGTTTACTATGCGGCGGACGATTACAGTCAGGATATGATCGCGGGGCTGGAATCCAACATCAAGGACGACCGAACCGACCTTGACCTGCTGTTCGGCTGCCTGATCGACTGGGGCTTGCCGCTGTCCCTGCCGTATAGGTCTGAGCAGATTGATGGCTGCACCGTCCACACCTATAACGGCGGCGACCTGATCGCCTGCTTTGACGCGAATATTCCCGAAAGCGTGGTCAAGACCATCGCCAAGCGCAAGCCCCTTCGCGCCGTCTTCCGCGATTCCGGCTTTGCGTCCAGCCCGGAAAAAATCAACGTGTTCGAGATTTTCAAGCTCTATATGCCGGAGGACGCGGGCGACATCACAAAGCGCGTGAGGGTGATCTGATGGAGAAAAAACTGTTTTCCGAAACGGTGTTTCGGATTTTCCCATCTGATTACCTATTGCAAAAGTTTGGCAAGGGCTTTTCGGTCATAAATTTGAAGCAGATGCGGCAGTTTTATCTGACTTACGCCAACGACGCAATCAGTCAGACGGTGTCTGACCCATTCGAACACCTGCCAACTGTCAGCACGGGCAGAAAATTCTTTTTGAGCTGGTCGCACTATCTGAAGCTGATGCGCTGCTTTTACAGCGTCTATTTGCATGACCGAATTGGGGAAACCGTGTTTACCCGATTGATGCTGTCGAAAGATTATGCGCAATTTTTGCGAGCAAATACGAAACTGTTCTGCCTAAAAAAGAAGATTTACAAAAGCTGCTGGAGGAACAGTTATCCGAGGACGGGGGTGAAGAGGGTTGAAGCTGCAATTTAAGCATCAGAAGTTCCAAGCCGATGCGGCGAAAGCCGTTGTGGACGTCTTTGCCGGACAGCCGTATCTCACGCCCAGCTATATGATGGACAAAGGCTATGGTCAGCAGACAATCATGGATGACACGGACTTCACCGGATGGCGCAATGAGCGCATTGTGCCGGAGCTTTCCGACAAGCTGATTCTGGAGCAGCTGCAAAAGGTGCAGCGCACCCACCAGATTAAGCCGTCCGAAAGGCTGGAGGGACACTATAACCTGACCATCGAAATGGAAACCGGCGTCGGCAAAACCTATACCTATATCAAAACCATGTATGAGCTGAACAAGCATTACGGGTGGAGCAAGTTCATCGTGGTTGTGCCGAGCATCGCCATCCGTGAGGGCGTCTATAAATCCTTTCAGATGACGCAGGAGCATTTTGCCGAGGAATATGGCAAGAAGATTCGCTTCTTCATCTATAATTCCGCACAGCTCACGGAAATCGATCGCTTCGCGTCGGATAGCGCAATCAATGTGATGATTATCAATTCGCAGGCGTTCAATGCCAAGGGCAAGGATGCGCGGCGCATTTATATGAAGCTGGATGAGTTCCGCTCCCGCCGCCCGATTGATATTATCGCCAAGACGAACCCGATTCTGATTATCGACGAGCCGCAGTCGGTCGAGGGCAAACAGACGAAAGAGCGGCTGAAAGAGTTCAGCCCGCTGCTGACCCTGCGATATTCCGCAACCCATAAGTCGGATAGCATTTACAACATGGTCTATCGGCTGGACGCGATGGAAGCCTACAACAAGCGTCTGGTCAAAAAGATTGCCGTCAAGGGCATCACCGAGTCCGGCAGCACGGCGACAGACGGCTTTGTTTATGTGGAAAGCATCAATCTATCCAAGGCAGACCCGACGGCAACCATTCAGTTTGACTTCAAGGGCGTATCCGGCATCCGCAAGAAAACCGCAACGGTCGGCATCGGCTACAACCTGTACGATAACTCCGGCAATCTGGATGAGTACAAGGTCGGCTATGTCGTCAAGGCAATCGACGGACGGGATAATTCCGTGGCGTTTCTGAACGGCATGAAAATCTACGCGGGCGATATCGTCGGCAAGGTCAGCGAAGACCAGCTCCGGCGTATTCAAATCCGCGAAACCATCCTCTCCCATATTGAGCGGGAAAGGCAGCTTTTCCACAAGGGGATCAAGGTGCTGTCCCTATTCTTTATCGACGAAGTCGCGAAGTATAAGCAATATGATGAGGCGGGACGTCCGTTCAACGGCGTTTATGCCGATATGTTTGAGGAAGAATACAACGATATCCTCGGCTCGATGCAGCTTGAATTTGGCGATGACGACTATATGCGGTATCTGGATGAAATTTCCGCCCATGATACTCATGCCGGTTATTTTTCCGTCGATAAGAAAGGCAAGATGACCAACAGCAAGCTCTCCGACAAAAAGGAAGGCACGTCTGACGACACGGACGCCTATGACCTGATTATGAAGAACAAGGAGCTGCTTCTGGATCGTGATCCGAAGAAATCGCCGGTTCGGTTTATCTTCTCCCATTCCGCGCTGCGCGAAGGCTGGGATAACCCAAACGTGTTCCAAATCTGCACGCTGAAGCAGAGCAGCAGCGAGGTTCGCAAGCGTCAGGAGGTTGGCCGTGGTCTGCGCCTGTGCGTCAATCAGGACGGCGAGCGCATGGACGCCAATGCGCTCGGCAACGACGTTCATTCCGTCAATGTGCTGACGGTCATTGCCAGCGAGAGCTATGACAGCTTTGCCAAAGGCTTGCAGAGCGAGCTGGCGGATGCGGTTGCCGGCCGCCCTGTCGCGGTGAATGTCGAGCTGTTCAAGGGCAAGGTCATCGCGGATGCGCATGGTAATGAACAGGTGATCGACGGTGAGCTGGCGCAGGCCATCTTTGAGGATTTGATTGCCAATGGCTACGTCAGGCGCGGTGCGCTGACCGACAAGTATTATGCCGATAAGGCGAACGGAGAAATTCAAGTTGCGGAGGAAGTGGCGGATAGCCGTGATGCCGTGATCCACATTTTGGATTCCGTCTATGACAGCCGCGCCATGCAGCCGGAAAATGCCCGCGACCAAAACGTGGAGCTGCAAGTCGATCCCGATAAGCTCGCCATGCCGGAATTCAAGGCGCTTTGGGAGCGAATCAGCCCAAAATCCGTCTATGTGGTCGATTTCGATACCGATGAGCTTGTGAATAAAGCGATTGCGTCGCTCAATCAGAAGCTCACCGTTCCGAAGATTTATTTCAAGGTTGAAACCGGCGCAATGGATGAAATCAAGTCGAAGGATTCGCTTCTTGAGGGAAGCTCGTTCTCCAAATCGAAATCCGCAACGTATGACAGCGGTAGGCGGATTCATACCAACAGCAGCGTAAAATATGATTTGGTCGGCAAGCTCGTTGGCGAAACCGGTTTGACCCGAAAGGCGGTTGTCGCGATTCTGACCGGTATTGAGAAGGTTGTATTTGAGCAATTCAGGTTCAATCCGGAAGAGTTTATCATCAAAGCCGCCGCGCTGATTAACGATGAAAAGGCAACCGCTATTATTCAGCATATCACCTACAACATGCTGGATGAACACTACGATACGGATATTTTCACAGAGCCGACAATCAAGGGCAAACTCGGAACCAACGCTATGAAAGCGCAGCGGCATCTGTATGACCATATCGTGTATGATTCAACCAACGAGCATGATTTTGCTGCTGACCTTGATACCGATATCAATGTTGCCGTCTATGTGAAACTGCCGGATAGCTTCTATATCGCAACGCCGGTCGGGCACTATAATCCGGACTGGGCGATTGCCTTTTATGAAGGCACGGTCAAGCATATCTATTTCGTCGCGGAGACGAAGGGCGCGATGTCATCCATGCAGCTCAGAATGATTGAGGAATCCAAAATCCACTGCGCACGCGAGCATTTCAAAGCGATCAGCAACGGAAATGTGGTTTATGATGTGGTGGACAGTTATCAGGCTTTGCTTGAAAAAGTGATGAAATAAAAAATACTTCTGATGTGTATCTGAAATACATTGCCGCTGCCAGAGATTCCAGTCAAGTTGATTGCTTGGCTGGATTTTTCTATTCACTTTTTTCTGATCTGCCTGCGCGATGGGCGCGTGCGGTAAAAAGAAAGTGCTTTGAATGGTTGTTTTTTTCTGTTTTCCACAGTATAATGAACTCGGACTAAACTGAGTCGGAGGTGACCGAGTAAATGAAATTCTACGGACGGGAAAAGCAGCGCAAGGATTTGCATCGTCTGTTTTTGTATGAAGGGATGCAGCTTGGCTTGATTTATGGGCGCAGGCGCGTCGGCAAAAGCGAGCTGATTAAGCAGAGCCTGCGCGAAACGGACGTAACCAGCATTTATTTTGAATGTAAACAGACGACGGAGCAGAATAACACGGAGAGTTTGGCTGTACTGCTGGCGGATACGTTTCATTTTCCGAAACCTTCTTTTGACAGCATGGAAGCGTTGCTGACGTATCTGTTTGAAGCGGCGAAGGAAAAGCCGATGATCCTGGTGCTGGATGAGTATCCATACTTGCGCGAAGTTGTGCAGGGGATGGACAGCGTTTTGCAGGCGTTGGTTGACCGCTATCGCGATACATCGGCACTGAAGCTCATCCTGTGCGGCTCGTATGTAGATGTCATGAAATCCCTTTTACTTCGGGAGAATCCGCTGTATGGACGCGTGGATCGAACCATTGATTTGAAGCCGATGGATTATTACGAATCGGCAATGTTTTATCCGACTTTTTCTGACGAGGATAAGGTCAGGCTGTACAGTGTTTTCGGCGGAATTCCGTATTACAACAGGCTCATCAATTCGCGGCTTTCGGTTCGGGAGAACATCATCGAGTTGATTGCTTCGCCGGACGCCCGGCTGGAAAATGAGGTTTCGATGTATCTCAAATCGGAGATTTCCAAAATCAACAATGCAAACGAGGTGTTTGAAGCGCTGGCACGGGGATTCTCGAAGTACAGCGATTTGCTTTCGCAGTCCCATGTGTCCAGCAGCCCGGCGTTGGCGGATGTGCTGGAAAAGCTCATTCGCATGGAGGTTGTGAAAAAGGAAGCACCCATCAACGACACAAACAACAAGCGCAAAGCAGGGTATATCATTACGGATAATCTTTCGCTGTTTTACTATCGGTATGTGTTCCGATATTCCTCGCAAATGAATGTGATGGATTCCGATGTGTTTTATGACCGGTATATCAGAGATGATTTTGAAAAGCAGTATGTGCTGCGCCAGTTCGAGGAGATTTGCAGGCAGTATCTGATTCGTCAAAATCGTGCGGGAAAGCTCCCGATTCCGTTTGATCGAATCGGAAAGTATTATTACGATGATCCGCAGACGCGGACGAACGGCGAGTTCGATATCGTAACGGAAGACCCGAACGGCTATGTCTTTTATGAGGCAAAATTCCGTAGTGAACCGCTCACACAGAGCATGATTCAGCAGGAAATCGAGCAGGTCAAGCGGACGGGGATGAATTGTTATCGGTATGCGTTTATCTCACGGAGTGGATTCGATGCGCAGGCAGATGAAGGGGTGGAGTTGATTCCGCTCGAAAAATTGTATGAATAAAGTCATGCAAAAAGAAAAAAGCAAAGTGCGTTATTTGCACATTGCTTTTTGGTATTAAATGATAAGCGTTTTTCGCGGATGTAAACTTCGTTTTGAACGATTCTGGATTTCCAAACAGTTGAAATTTCTGTGAGTTTACTGTATTCATAGATCTGTTTAATCCACACAAAACTTCCGTCCTCAATCGCCTCACATCCGCCCCGTCATCCATGCCTTTTATTTCCAATTTTGATTTTTCATACCCGAAGTGTCATGTGTTCGAATCACATTGCCGCTACCAGAGAATCCAGTCAAGATGATTGCTTGGCTGGATTTTTTGATGTGTAGGAAATGACGCAAAATCGCCTGCGTGAGCGAAAGACCCGTGCAATAATGGTGCAAAGCTTCGGCTTTTGCTCATTTACTGTTCTTCAAATGGTTGTTTTTTCTGTTGTCCACAGCATAATAAACTCGGACTAAACCGAGTCGGAGGCGACCGAGTAAATGAAATTCTACGGACGGGAGAAGCAGCGCAAGGATTTGTATCGTCTGTTTTCACATGAAGGGATGCAGCTTGGCTTGATTTATGGACGCAGGCGCGTCGGCAAAAGCGAGCTGATCAAGCAGAGCCTGCGCGAAACGGACGTAACCAGCATTTATTTTGAATGTAAACAGACGACGGAGCAGAATAACACGGAGAGTTTGGCTGTACTGCTGGCGGATACGTTTCATTTTCCGAAACCTTCTTTTGACAGCATGGAAGCGTTGCTGACGTATCTGTTTGAAGCGGCGAAGGAAAAGCCGATGATCCTGGTGCTGGATGAGTATCCGTATCTGCGCGAGGTTGTGCGGGGGATGGACATCGTTTTGCAGGCGTTGGTTGACCGCTATCGCGATAGAATAGAATCAATTCCATATGCATTTATGATAAACAAATTATTTCTTTATTAACTGAGGAATGTAGCGTTCATTCTTTGTTTGACAGCATAAGTAGAATGTTTTCTGTGCGGCGGGATCAGAGAGTGGGACATAAATATGCCGGGTCTGGCGGTTGGGCGCAGAGGAAAGCGTGGTATCGAGAATAAACGCGCGGATATCAAACGCATCGATCAGGTCGTAATACTCTTGTTCGCCGCTGACGGTGATGAGCTGGACGATCTGGCCGTACTGCTTGCGGATATAGGACGCCCAGAAGCCGCTCTGCGCCCAGAGGAGAATCTTTTCGTTTTTCAGGTCATTGATGTCAATGCTCCTTTTGTGCGCGAGCGGGTCGTTCTTGTTGAGGCAGATCCAGAGCTTATCGGTGACGTAGGGAACGCAGCAGACGTTCGGCTCGTCGATTTCATATTCGGTGATGATATAGTCAAACCGCCCCTGCAAAAGCCCCAGCGGCAGCTGCTCGCTGGAAAGCTGCTCGGAGATGATGTTTCTTTCGGGGAAGAGGACGCTCAGACGGCTGACCAGATCCTTGCGCAGGTTAAAAATGTAAGAAGCAACGGTCAACGTCCGCATCTGCCACGCCTTTTCCTGAATTTGGCGCACCATAAAATCCTCACGCTTGAGGTAGTCCTCGGCGAGCTGCGCGGCCTCCAGGCCGACCTCGTTGAGGACGATTTTGTTTTTGGAGCGGTCAAAGAGCTGAACGCCCAGTTCCTTTTCCAGCATCTTCATGGATGAAGAAATGGAGGGCTGAGAGACGAACAGCCGCTCCGCCGTTGCGCTTAATGTTTTACAGGATTTGAAGGTAACAAGGATTTTCCAAAGCCGATTGCTGATCATAACGGATGCACCTCGCAGTCTTTTTGCAGTATGAGGAAATGTGATATTCAGAACACGTGAAGGAACCGGTTATTTTTCATATCATAATTTAATTATAAAACATACGAATAAATGATAGCGCAACATAAATAACGGACAGGATTCACGTGAAAAAAAGATGATTCTGAAAAAACATGGATAAACGAATTTTGACAAAAAATAGAGGAGAGATTGTAGAAAATAACTGATGCTCCGGGAAGCTTTTGTCTATATCAAAAAGAATCGCGTTTTTCCAGTGGGAAGGGGTCGCTCAGTATAAATTTTTGTTATGGCAGTCAAAGAAGATGATATCTATACTTTTGGCGAAATGTGGAATAAAATAAGGCCAGAAGATGTGCTGAATGACAATAACATCAATGTGCAGAGAACAGAAAAGGAGAGGTGAAAGAGCAGGGATCATGTGCTGCACAAACGTTGGACGTTTATTCAGCCTGATGTGCGAAATTGTGGAAAGGGGATTCTAAAAATGAAAAAAATTCTGAGCTTTGTTCTGATGATGTGCGTTCTGATGACCATTCCGATGTTTGCGTTCGCCGCGGTTTCCGGCGATGAGCCGCTGACCATCGGCACGCCGTTTATGATTACCAACGCGGGTCAGGGCCCGGGCGGCAAGATGGGCCGACTGCTGGTCAGCCGCGCCGGCACGCTGACGGAGGATGAAGATTTCTACTACGTGGACGTGCCCTATGCCGCCGACGTGGACGCCCGCGATTACAGTGCGATCGTCATCGTCATCGGCTCGACCGATAAGGGTCTGGGCGCGACCGGCATCACCATCGATCAGGAAATCGCCCGCGTAGACGAGGTTGTCGCCCGTGCGAACGAGAAGGGCGTTCCGGTGATCGCCGTCATGCTCGAAAAGGATAAGCGTTCTGACGTCAAGACCAACTCCAACGAGCGCTGCATCGACGCGGTTTGCCCGCATGCCTCCTGGATGATCGTCACCGCCGACGTCAACACCGACGGCCGCTACGATGCGTTCAAGGCAGAAAACGGCACCCCGCTGACCATACTGGATTCCTCGATGGATTTCATCTCTCTGGTTCAGCAGGCGTTTGTGAAGGAATAACAGCCGCACAAAAAAGGAAGTAGGGGAGGACGACAACACATGTCGACTTACGTTAGCACAACGATAGTCCTTGTTGCGATGGTTGCCGCCTTTGTCATCAGCAGCCTGCTGCTCAAGTCGCCGGATATCTCACTGGCGATTGCAGCGACGGTTGCGGTTTGCTTCGGTTGTGGATTCGGATGGACGGATTCACTGCCGCGGGTATTGGTGGAGGGCCTTTTCGTCAACCTGGATATTGCACTGCTCTTTATCGCCGCGTCAATCTTCGTGAATATCTATTCAAAGACGGGCGCGATTGACGTTGTGACGCGGAAAATTGTTTCCCGCGTGAGCAACAAATGGATTCTGCTTGCCATCATGGGCGTGATGATGATCATCCCCGGCGCGCTGACCGGCGCGGGCAGCATCTCCATTTTCGTTCTCGGCTCGATGGTGACCACCGTGGTCAGCGCCATGGGTCTTTCCAAGAAAAAGACGGCTGCGTTCGTCTTTATGTTCGCCATCATGAGCGCGGCGGCGCCGCCCGTCAACCTCTGGGCGATGATGATCGCTTCCGGCTGCGATATTCCGTATGTCGGTTTCGACGTACCGCTGCTGGCACCGCTGGCGGTCTGCGCACTGTTTACGATCATCTTCCTCGGCTGGGGCAGCAAACCCAAGTCCAAGGAGGAAATCCTCGCGCAGCTTCCGGAAGCGCCGAAGATGAGCGCGTGGCGCATTGTGACCCCGCTGGTGGTGCTCATCGCGCTGTTCCTCGCTTCGAACTACCTGGCGCACTCCATCCCGGTGCTCGGCCTGCCGCTGATGTTCATCATCTGCGCGATTGTGGCCGCGCTGTGCAACCCGAAGAAGATGAGCTTCAAGGATTATCTGAAGATCATCAACGACACCTTCGAGCAGATTTTCCCGCTGATTGCGACCGTGCTGAGCGTCGGCATGCTGCAAAACGCGATGTCCGCGACGGGCGTGAAGGGTCTGATCGGCATCACGTTTATCACCATGCCGGTTTACCTGATTTACGCGACCGTGCTGTTCGTCGCCCCGGTGCTTCAGGGTGCGCTCAACTACGGCAGCGCCGTCGTCTTTGGCGCGCCGCTGATCTTCATGTTCAACTCGATGGGCTATGATCCCAAGATTGCGGCCATCGCGCTGAGCCTGATGTTCCCGATCGGCGACTGCCTGCCGCCGTCCCGCATCACGGGTCGACTGGCGATTGAGGCCACGGGCTACGAAGGCAAGTACACCAGCTTCCTGCTGACGGTGCTTGCGCCGTGCCTGGTGCTCGGCCTGATTTCGTTGGCGATGCTGATCTGGCCGAACTCGTTTACGTTCCTGCTGTAAGAAAGGAGGATGGGCATGGTTCTGATTTCGGATATCATTTATTGCATCTATGTGGGCTTCGCGGCGATCACCTTCCTGTTTCTGCTGAAGCATCTGTTTAAGCGCGAAAAGAATCAGGGATTGGTCAACGACATCGTGTATGCCTATTGTCTCATCCCGTTCCTCCTGCGCGTTCTGCAAATCAAGTGAGGGGAGAAGTGAAATGAAAATGGATAAAAGCCTCCTCAAAAAGCTCGTCGCGCTTGCCGGAGCTTTGGTGTTTGCAGCGCTGGCTGGCGTGGATTTTTACGACCACAGACATTCCAAGGAAACCGTCGTCGCCTCCGACGCGCTGACGGAAACCCACATGCTCAGCGAGTGGCTGCCCAATCTGGAAGGCACCTACGGCGATACGCCGGTGTTCTTCTTCGATTCCGGCGTGGAGGGCGGCACGGTGCTTTACGTCGGCGGTACGCATCCGTATGAGCCGGCGGCGAGCCTTTCCGCTTACACGCTGCTGGAGAACATCCATGTGCAGAAGGGCCGCGTGATTATCATCCCGCAGGCCAACCGCAGCGGCACCACGACCGGCATGCTCGGCAACGCTTACCCGAGCTACTACGAGCTGGATACCGACTGGGGCACTGTGAAGTTCAAGAACGGCGATCGCTGGGCGAACCCGCTGGATTCCTGGCCGGATCCGTTCACCTACATCCACTATCCCTCCAACGTGGCGCTGACGTATCAGGATATCCGCAACGTCAACCGCTGCTATCCGGGTCGCCCGGACGGCTCGCTCATCGAGCGCGTCTGCTACGCGATCATGGAGATCATCCGCAACGAGGGCGTGGACATCGCCATCGACGCGCATGAAGCCGCCGTCATGTATCCGGTTGTTGAGACCTACGTGGCGCATGACCGTGCGCTGGATATCGCGATGATGGCTTCCATGAGCCTGTCGGCGGAGAAATTCTACATGAAGTGTGAAGCCTCCCCGAAGAACCTGCGCGGCCTGTCCCATCGCGAATGGGGCGACTTCAGCGACACGCTGGCCGTGCTGATGGAAACCCCGCAGACCTTCACGGACTGGATCGTCGGCCCGATGACCAAGGATCTGCAAACCATCGGTTCGGATGAATTCCTCGACGTGGCCTCCAAGAAGGGCCTGACCTACGTGGATTATAACGCCGATTTCGGCACGCCGATCGAGTACCGCGTCGGCCGTCACCTCGAAGGCGCGAAGGAAATCATCAACTGGGCGAACATGATGCTCATGGACCCGGAGAAGGAAGTGCAGGCGACCTGGCCCGGCTACGACGAGCTGATGGACAAGAAGTGCGGCTACTTCCTCAAGAACCCGGAGACCGCGGATTCCAAGCTGGTGTTTGAAATCTAAGCGCTATTCTCGATTTGAACTGCGATTTCCAATCCGAGAATGGTGTGAACATGAAACGGAAAGAGAAAAGGAGCTTTGCGGCCCGGATAAGGAGGGCGGCAGGATCACGATGTCGGCGAGGGCAGAAAGCCACCCATACGGTTTTTCAATTTGCAAAGCGGCTTTTCTACATGTATGACGGATGCGTTTTCAATTTTTCAGAAACAGGAAGAGGAAAAAAGGAGACTGACGTATGAGCAAGAAAATCCTGGGCGCGTTGGCGCTCACGCTGGCCTCTGCCATGATGACGTCAAGCGCGATGGCCTGCACGATTTACGGCATCGGCAAGAACGCGACGGCGGATGGTTCGACGATGGTGACGCACACCTGCGACTCGACGAGCGATGATTTCCGCATGTGGATTATCCCGGAGATGGAAGGCGGCGAGGGAATTACCGCTGACATCGTGATGAACGGCAACACATGGGGCGACTGGTCGGATTACCCGAACACGAAGAACTACGGCAGCGGCATGGTCATGGGCGAAATGCCTCAGCCGAAGGATACCTTCCAGTATCTGCACACGAATTACTCCATCATCAACGAAAACGGCGTGGCGATGGGCGAATCGACCTGCGGCATTGACAGCACGACGGAATACGGCAAGAAGATGAAAGCCCTGATGAACGACGGAAACAACGGCATCATCGACTGCTATCAGGCGCAGCACGTGGCGCTGCGCTATGCGACCACCGCCCGCGAGGCTGTGGAAATCATGGGCGCGCTGGTTGATGAATACGGCTGGAATGCCACGCCGGAGTGCATCAACATCTGCGACGGCAACGAAGTCTGGATTGCGGAATTCTATGGCCGCGACCTGTGGTGCGCCGTGCGCGTGCCGGACGATGCGTTCTTCGTCTGCGCGAACCGCTGCCGCATCAACGAAATCGACTTTGAGGATAACGAGAACTACATCTGGTCCAAGACCCTCAAGCCGTTCGCGATTGAGAACGGCCTGTGGAGCGAGGACAGCGGCGTTCCGTTCCAGCCCGCCAACATCTACGCGCCGAATTACAGCATGGGCTGCATCCGCCGCGAGTGGCGCGCGCTGAGCCTCGTCGCGCCGAGCCTGAACCTCGACCCGCACGTTGATCCGCAGAACGCGGTTTATCCGATGTTCGTCGTGCCGGAGAACAAGCTGAGCGTGGAAGATGTTCGCAAGATGAACAGCGATTACTATCAGGGCACCGAATTTGACGTTTCCCTGTCTCCGGAAGCCGGTCCGTATGGCAACCCGCTGAACGAGTACAACAAGGAGCGCCCGATCAACATGTATCGCGCGACCTATCACTTCATCGCCAACATCAAGGCCGACATGCCCAAGGAAGCCAAGCCGCTGATGTGGATCGGCTGGGGCGCCCCGGATTCCTCCTACATGGTTCCGCTGTTCGCGACCATGACCAAGCTGCCGCCGCAGCTGAGCACCGGCAGCCGCTATGGCAAGTTTGACCGCGATTCCGCGTGGTGGGTCTCTTCCTACGTGCAGCAGACCGCGACGCAGAACTACGACAGCGCGATTGAAGAAATCTACGCGGCTCGCGACCCGAAGATGGCCGAGCAGTATGAAACCGTTATCGCCATGCAGGAAGCCGCCGCGGCGCTTTCCAACGCGGGCAAGGGCGACGAAGCCGTGAAGCTGCTGACCGAGTATGCCTACAACAACGCGATTGACTGGCATAACTACTGGCTGGAGCTCGGCGACGAACTCTATGGCACGTATATGTTCAACCGTGTGGATATGAAGCGTGCCGCTTATCCCGACTGGTGGAGTGAGATCCTCAACAACGCGCCTCGCAGGCCGGTTGAAGAATCCGCCAAGTAATAATTCCCCCTTTTCGCCTCATCCAAGCGCCCAAGTGGGCGCTTGGATATTCCTTTTCTCGCATGGGAGGCTTTTGTAAATGACGATTGTGATCGCCGTGCTGGCCGCGCTGCTTGTGCTGGGCGTTACGGAAAATATGCTGCATCGGCGTGCGCTGGAGCGAATCCCGATTCGGATTCTCGTCAACGGGACGAGAGGAAAAACGACGGTGACGCGAACAATCGCCGCGGCGCTGAATGCCGCCGGAATCCGCACCTACGCCAAAACGACGGGCTCCGAGGCGCGCCGGATTGATCCGGACGGCACGGAGACGGAATATCGCGCGGAAAACCGCCCGGTCAGCATCATGGAACAGCTTCCGTTTGTTCGCCTGGCCGTCAGGGGCAAGGCGCAGGCGATTGTCGTTGAATGTATGGCGCAGCGGATTGAGAACCAGTTTTTGATGGCCGATAAGCTGATTCGGCCGCAGTATGTCGTCATTACCAACGCCTACGTCGATCACGCGGACGAAATCGGGCGGACGGAAGAGGAGACGGTGCATACGCTGGCGCAGTCCATCCCCGAGGGGAGCCGCGTGATTGCGCACGACAGGCGCTTTGGCGCGTATACGCGCGAATGGATCGCGCCCAAGGAAGAGATTGATTTGGAACGGTTCGCTTCGTGCCCGTTCCCTGTTTATGAAGAGAACATTCAGCTGGTGCTGGCGCTGACGGACGCGCTGGGCATCCAGAGAGAAACCGCTTATGCGGGCATTTTGAAAACCTCGCCGGATATCGGCATGTACACGAGCGTGGAAACAGGTGATTGCTCCATTCGCAACGCATTTGCGGCGAACGACGCGGTCAGTTTCGGCTCGATTATCAACGCATATACGCAGCCCTTTCTGCTTTTATATAATCATCGAAAAGACCGCGGTTACCGCATGGAGGCTTTCGCGAAGGCCATCCGCCAAAGCGTGGCTAAGCCGGTCTGCATCGGCGTGATCGGGGAGCACAAAAAGGCGTGCGCCCGGTATATGCAGCGCACAACGGGCATACGGGCGCAGGCGGTCGAGCGGCCAAAGGAATGGATTCAGGCGCAAAACGTTCGGCATGTGCTTTGCGCGGGCAATATCAAGGGAGAAGGCCGTCAATTTCTGGAGGAAATGATCGAGGAGGCGCGGCAGAATGTATGATATCGCCGTTGCGCTCAGCGTGGTGCTGAGCTTTGGGCTTTACGAAGGCTTCGGGCTGCTGACCGGCGGCATGGTCTCGGCAGGTTATCTCTGCCTGTTTCTGGAGGAGCCGCTGCGAATCGTGACGACGCTTCTGCTGGCCGTCATCGTCCATGGGCTGGTGCTGCTGATTTCGCGTGCGACCATTTTATACAGCAGGCGGCGTTTCATGGTGACGATGCTGCTGAGCCTGATTTTCGCTTGGATCATCGAGCAGGCGCTCTTGCGCATGGCGCTTATTCCGCAGGATATCCGCATCATCGGCCATGTTGTGCCCGGCTTGATCGCCAACGACATGTATAAACAGGGCGTTTTCAAAACGCTGCTGGGCGTTCTGACCTCGGCGGCGATTGTCCGGCTGCTGGTCATGGTGGTGGTTGCGCTATGAGCAAGCTGAAATATCAGCCGTACCGCGCGCGGGAGGGGCGCGCGACGCTCTGCCTGCTGCTCGCGCTGGCGGCGGCGCTATGCGGCGTGTTTCTGACGCTGGCGACGAAAAAGAAGACGGCGCTGCCTTACGCGCAGACACAGCTCAAGGCCGCCGAGCGGATGGGGGAGGCGGAGCGGGCGCTCTATGATTATGTGCGCCAAAACGACATCCCGATTGAAAAGGACGACCTAAACGACACGGGGCTGATTGGGCCGGAGTGGACGGAGCTGACGACCTCGCTGGGGCTGCTGGAGGCCAAACGAACGGCTTTGCAGCCCGATTTTGCCGCGCTGCTGGTGAAATACTATCAGGAGGCGGGGCTGCAGCCGGGCGACACGGTCTGCATCGGCATGAGCGGCTCATTTCCGGGGCTTGGCATTGCCTCGATTGCGGCGGCGAACGAGATGGGATTGAATGTCCGCGTGATTGCGTCCTACGGCGCATCCATGTACGGCGCGACGCGGACGGCGCTGCCGATTGTGCGGATTCTGGATGTCGCCAGACAGGCGGGGCTGATTGAATACGACATGCTGGCGGTTTCGCCGGGCGGCGATTTCGATCAGGGGTATAACCTGATTTACCCGAATTCGCGCGAGGTGATTTTCGCGCTGGCGCGGGAAGCGGGGCTGACGATGATCGACGAGGAGACGATCCCGGCCTCAATTCAGAGGCGGCTGGCGATTTACGGCGACGATGTGGATTGCTTCGTCAACGTGGGCGGCGCAAGCGCCAACATGGGCACAAGTCCGTACACGCTGACGTTTCCGAACGGGCTGGTGCTCGACCCGCCGGCAATCCCCGCCAACGAGGACAGAGGCCTGACCTTTGAATACGCGGCGCGGCATATCCCGGTGGTTCACCTGCTCAACGTGCGCGGGCTGGCGGAGGAAAACGGCCTGCCGTTTGACCCCGTTCCGCTGACGAGGCCGGGGGAGACGGACGTGTATTATACGATGCGGTATTCGCCGGTGTACGCCATTTTCGCCCTCGCTTTGGCGGCGATATGTTTGAAGTGCGGAAGGAAGCAGAAGAAAGGGGAACAAGCATGAATCTGTTTGACATTTTGGGGCCGGTTATGGTCGGGCCGAGCAGCTCGCATACCGCCGGCGCCGTTCGGATCGGGTTGGCGGCGCGCCGCCTTTTGGGCGAGGGGACGCCCAAGAGCGCGGAGATCACGCTGTTTGGTTCGTTTGCGGCGACGGGACGCGGACACGGCACGGATCGCGCGCTGATCGCCGGTCTGCTGGGCTATAAGCCGGACGACGAGCGCATCGCGGACAGCTACGCATGGGCCAAGGGCTACGGCATGGACGTACACTTTGAGTTTTCCAAGCGGGCTGCCGAGCACCCGAACACGGCGACGATCAAAATGACGGGTCAGAGCGGCAAGCAGATGACGATGACGGCCTGTTCGCTGGGCGGCGGGCGCATCATGGTGACGGAATTCAACGGATTGCAGGCCAAGTTCTCCTGCGATCTGCCGACCCTGATTGTGCAGAATACGGATCAGCCGGGGCGCGTGGGCATCGTGACCAGCCTGCTGGCCAAGGAAAAAATCAATATTGCGACGCTGCACGTCTATCGCGACCATCCGGGCGGAAACGCCGTGATGATTATCGAGATGGATAAGCCGGCCTCGAAGGCGATTGTGGAGAGCCTGAGCAAGGCTGAGGGCATCAAGCGCGTGATTACGGTGGGCGGCGAACGATAAAGGAGGATGGGAACGTGGCGATCAGATCTCTGGAGGCACTTGAAAAGGCGTGCGAAAATAAAAATATTTACGACGTCATTTTGGAGGATGACTGCATGGAACGGGGCGTAACCCGTGAGGAATCCGAAAAGAAGATGGCGGATTTATACGCGGCGATTCAACATTCGGCGCAGAATTACACACCGACGCTGCGTTCGGCCAGCGGCATGGCGGGCGGAGACGGCGCGAAGATGCGCAGCTACGTCAAGGCGGGAAAGACGATCTGCGGCGACGAATTGGGGCAGGTGATTGCGCAGGCGCTGGAAATGGGGGAAAACAACGCCTGTATGAAGTGCATCGTCGCCGCGCCCACCGCCGGAAGCTGTGGCGTCATGCCCGCGGTGC
>ERZ779843.1298-NODE-1298-length-30435-cov-17.594305_pt1 | contig 30435 bp, 20 predicted proteins | sample MGYA00511560_ERZ779843 | MGnify/ENA primary metagenome ERZ779843 (study PRJEB29588, sample SAMEA2158062) | human gut metagenome | biome: human gut; feature: human-associated habitat; material: faeces | place: Denmark | collected 2008/2010 ... | reverse complement strand
GTCTCAACTCCTCTAAGATTTTATTTTCATTCTTTGCCATAATGCTTCATTTTTTAAGTTGTTATATCACCAGTTGTTGCATCCTTGAAGTTATTCTCCTTGAATGCTTTTTTCATATTATCAATCTGTTTCTTGCAAGATTTAGAGATGCTTATCGTCTGACGAGCAATATCTTCCAAGACACTTTTGCTCAGTTCTCTCACTCCCGACAAGAAACACTCCTCCACCGCTTCATTAACAACCGATTCAATATCGGCGCCATTAAATCCATCCGTTATTTGACAGATACTATTCAAGGATGCATCATCCAAAAACTTTTTCTTTTTCTCCAGATGAATCTTGAATATTGCCTTGCGCTCCTCCTTATCAGGAAGGTTTACACAAAATATTTCATCAAACCGTCCCTTACGTTTTAACTCTGGTGGCAAATTGTCGGCATTGTTGGCAGTTGCAATAACATAAACACTACTCTGTTTCTCCTGCATCCATGAAAGGAAATATCCGAACATACGGGTCATAATGTCATTGTTACCACCGACACCCGAAAAGGCTTTCTCAATCTCGTCAATCCATAGCACACAAGGCGCAGCAGCCTCAGCAATTTTAATAGCCTTACGTAAATTGCCCTCGCTCTCACCCACATACTTTCCCATCATACTGCCCATGTCGAGCTTCAGCAAAGGTGTGTTAAACAATGCAGCCGACGCTTTCGCACAAAGCGACTTCCCACAACCAGGCATACCAACGATAAACACACCTTTAGGTATTGAAACACCAAATTCCTGAGCTTTAGGCAAGTCAGTAATCACTTTCGACTTATTCTTCAGATACTTCTTCAAAGCATCCAAACCACCGATATCTTTCAAGGACGCAGGAGTGTCTATCAATTCCAACAAGCCAGACTTCTTAACCATCGATTTCTTCTGCTGAAGAATCATCTCCGTATCCTCTGCACTCAACGAGCCATTGCTGCTCATCGCCATGTCAAGCATTCGGTCTATCTCAAAGCTTGTCATACCCTTCAAAGACGGCATTAGCTTCTTTCTGTCCTCTTCTTTGAAATTGTCATAGCAGTTAACCTCAACATGCTCGTCTATAAGCTGATTGATTTCCTCTTCTTCGGGGAATGGAATATCCAAATAAGACACATACTTCTCCAATTCTTGTGGCACCTTAAGAACAGAGGATACTATAATGACGGTTGTATTAAATTCCCTGTCATACAACTTTCGTTGGGCTATCAGCTGAAGCAAAGTCTTGATTGCCGGCTCTTCTATATAATCTTGAATATCCTTCAACACCAAGAACTTTTCCTTTAGATTGACATCAACAGTATATTTATCACGCAAGAATTGCTCCAGTGTATCATTCTCTCCCAAGCCTTGAGTTTCTTTCGTTTTAAAGTTGGTTGTACCAGTTGCTGGATTCCATTCAAACACCTTGCTATTGCCAACAATCTCCTTTATGACTTCATCTATACGGACAAAATCATAGTCGTTGATATAGATAATAGGTGTATTTACATCTATCATCTTCTGAAAATCAGATATAATCTTCTTGTTCATCGCTCTGTGTTTAGTAATCAAATAAATGATCAACGATAAAACTCAATTGCTCAGGAAACTTAGCTTTAATAAAACAGAATCCATCAATGAGTTTTGACGGGTGATGGAAAGAACGGAAAGGATTGAAAGGATTGCCCCCTATCGGTAGGGTTGTAAAGCCTATCATACTATTCAATCCATTACCAATCATATATTGTGCTAATGGGTAATGATAATCTTCAGCTAACTTTACAAACAAGTCAGGTATTTCTTTACTATAAGAGTAACGTACCAAATCCAGCACAAACTTACGTTCCTTGAAAAACACATCCGATTCATCAAGAACATCATATTTAGCTTCTGCTTCTGCTTTAACATATTTCCAATCAAACATCGAAGTTTTCCACAATGAGGTAAATTCCTGCAGTAATTTCTTGACATCTCGAACTATTTCCTCATCATAAGCTGTTTTTTTCGTTATAAAGCCTATCTTATCAATCTTCCATCTGTAAATCAAATTATCTATTTTCTCTTTTACTTTAGGAGTCAACATCGCTCTCTTCCGAGCAGCACCAAAGGTGTTAGAATTAACAAAATCAACAGCCTTCTGATTGTGAAGCTCTGCAGCCTTCTCTATCAGTTCTATGCCACGTATAATGTCTTTACTTCCATCACTTTTTGAAAATCCCTCAAATGCAAGTTTTCCTTGTTCAAACAAGAATTCAGGGTCTTCTTCATTTTCGAATGTACAGAAAACATCCCACCATTCACCATCAGAGACCTCCTCTGGATACTGCTTAAATATAAACTTGGCACCTTCATATTTGCTCAGCAAGTACTTACGCAAAGAATCATAATTCTTGGACTTTCTCTTTTCGCAATCATGCCAAAACGAGAACAAGGTATATAGTTCCGTTACGTGACACCCAACAAGGTCATCCTTCAGAAAGAGAAGCAATACTTTGAAATATGTCGAAAAATCAAGTGGACTCTCAGACAAAGCATCAATATCATGAGCCAATTCCACTTCACCCAACTGCCTCAACCATCTTGATAAACGATGATCCGTTATCAAAGGCCACAATTCTTGCACACAAAGATTACGGCATAAAGAATCTAGCGAGAAGTGTTCCTCCCCGCCTGATTTTATTCTTATTCGTATGGGTTTTGCTTTAGCTATTATAGGCATAATATTATAATCCTAACCAAGAAGCCAGTTTCTTACCTACTTTAACTAAACCTTTAGCAACAGAACGTACTACCGTTTTTGCGCCTTCAGCCACATATTTCAGTCCTTTTCGTACTGCTACTTTTGCAGCTGTTACGATAAACTTCTCTGCACTTTTTATAACAGGAACGAATACTGTAGCAGGAGGATATACCTTTGAGATTAAATCACAAACTCGGTTCAACACAACAGGAACTCCACGCTCTATTACTTTATCAGCAACAGTTACAACACGAGCTACCGTAGCATCAATCAACATGTCTGCTACTTCAATAACATCCAAATCCTCCTTAGCAAGCTTATACGAAAGCTTGACACGGTTCAGACCTTCGTCAATAGCACTCGCTATAGCAATAGGGCTCTTGTCTTCAATAGAAAACGGTAATGTGCCTTGTTCATTAGCAGTTATGATAGCAGCAGCAAACACCTTCTTCAACTTTGCCTCAGAAGCATCACCTACTGGTGAATCCAAGAATTGCTGAACCACCTTAAACTCTTTAAGGCTCTCAACTTCTTCTTTCTCCAATTCACGACCAGACAACAATGACTGAAGTGCAGAATACTTGAGACTCTCACCTTCAATATGAGTACCACACTCATTACGACCTTCGTCTTCATTATATGCAATAAACTTCATAAGCTTAGTCCTCCTCTTCCTTTAAGGTTTCGTTGTTCACATTCTCACCTGCATCAGAAATAGCAGAAACAATCTCAGCCTTCTCTTGCTCATCACGTCCCTCCAATATTCTGTCCATCTCTTCAAGCATCCATTGCTTGCGAGACTTGCCTTCATCTTTAGCCTTTTGCAGTGCAGCCATTCTCTCTGCAAAACCATCTATATACTCGTTAGTCTCAGAGAGTAATGCCATGCTTTCCTCTGAAACTCCCATTTTCTCACACTCACCCTTAACCAGCACCTCAATATCCTGGTCAGGATTGTTTTCTAATTGTTCCAACATTGAAGTCAGAATCTCGTCAAATGTTTGTGGCATATTATTATGGTACTCTAGTTAAGTTATATTTCCGCTAATTCAATTACCTTATTTCATTGCCTCTTCTATATCTTCAGAAGTAAAACCTAATAGCTTTGCTATCTTCTTAAAATAGAGTTTTTCCGCTAAAGCTACTTTTTCCTCAGCCCGTAAGATAACAACACCTTTTTCCAACAACTTTGCACTATTAGCCTCATCATTTTGAAGAGAAGAGAAATCTATTTGCATCAACTTGTCACAAGCCATGACTTGTGCTAGTTCCAACTGCTCGTCATCAGACAAGGTTGAATTTTCAATCACATCTGTAAGAATAGCCTCTTTCTTTTCAGACCAATTACCACCAACCTTTGCTAGATTTATCATAAATTGAATAATCAACTTTTCAGGATTATCCATTACAACAGGATCCTCTATGTCTCCAGCCTCTTCCGTAAAAGTTGCCTCTACATATTCATCAGTATCACCTTCCGAAATATGAATATCAAACATTTGCTCCTTTAGTTTTTTTGAAGACGCTTAGCTGAAGGACGGAATGTTGCTGCAGTTAATCCACCAGAAATAACGCCACCCAAAATTGGAATTGTTTTACCTACGCCTTTAGCAAAAGTATCTTTTGTCAGCTTTATTCCTATCCATTTGGCTACTTGCTTAATAATAGGATAATACACTGTTTTAGTTAAAGCTTTTTGAGGCAAACGCTTAACAACTTGGACAGCAAATGCCTTAGAAACATTTTTAATTGCATTATTAGCTGCAGCAGCTCCCATCATCACACCGACAAACAAAGTCAACATATCTTGTGATGTTTCGGTAAGATTACCATTTTCATCTCGCAAGTCAGGAATACCATAAAGATAGGCTAATTTCTGTGCCAAGACAAATGTATGCCAATAATATTGAGCCATGTCTGCTGGGATTGTTGCTGCCATAGCTAAACCTCCTGGAATACCAGCGACAACCGACAAAGATGTAACTTTCAATAAATGATTATTGATACAGGAGTTTGCTAAACTATCTATCCTATCTTCCGAAAGGACATCAACAGGATTTGAGATAGCCTTCTCCAATTCATCTTTAGAGCAATACTGTCGAAGTTCTGATCTCAAAAACGTCTCTCTATCTACTTGTACTCCAGGAATAGCCAAAGCCGAAGACATAACTTTGTTCCATACTGTTACTTCATTTTCCATAATGCTCTATTTTTTTAATACTTTTGTTAGAAACTTAAGCCCTGATGCCACATCATTCATTACATGTGTATAACAAATATTTGTAGTACCACAACTTGGACACACAGAAACTTCCGCCATCGTACTATAACTACGATGGCATTTTTTACACGTTGTCATTTTAGGCGTTCTCATCTATTTATATTTTTAGTCCAACTTTATAAATTCAAAATCATTCAGATTGCAGCATGCTTTCTTGTAGTCGAAAGCATAGATGCGCATGTAGGCTTCTTGCACCTCCTTGGCTCCATTGTAAAAAGGGGTGGCGGTGTGCTGCATGGTTGTTACTGTCACTACCATATCGGGAGTTAGGACAGTACCGTTCGAGCGTTTAAGGCGCTTAGGCTTCACTTGAAATACTTTACTCATAAGCATTGAGTTTTTAGGTTATTACATATTGCTGCTCCTGCTTTTCAACCGAAACAGCAGATCATTTACTTTTTATACTGATATGCAGCTTATCTTACTGCAAAGTTCATGCAAACGAGCGCAATGAAAGCTTGCTTTCAAATTGCCGAGTGCAGTAAACCATTTACTTTCAAGGGGCAAAGATTATGCAAACGAGCGCAATGAAAGCTTGCTTTCAAATTGCCGAGTGCAGCTAATCTTCTGCAAAGTTGGGTAAAATCTGCGAACCAAACAAGTCCATAATGGTTCACAAGCGAAAAAAGAATGGCGTGAACCCCTTCTTTCTTCACTCTCTTGTAAGTTAGGCTCTGGTAAAACCCGTAGAAAAGAAAATTCGAAAGAGGAATCCACACCATATGATGGCGCAGACTCGCTCAAACAAATTCACGTTCTTTCTACGTTTCAATTTACCAGATTTCAACCTACAGAACTGAATAGCTTGCTCGTGTCCACAAGATTATCTTGCTTCTCTGCATCATAGCGACTTCAAGCGAGGACTTTCACCTGCCCTGTCACTAATCCAATAGCAAATTTAGTAAAAATCTGATGAACCACCAAACTTTTTCACAAGAAATCTCCTGGATTCCTCTTATATTTTACTTTTTAAGGACTCTTATCCCCATTTCTTCCTGCATTCATACCTTAATAAATATAGTTATTGTCATTTCATGCGGCAAAAGTACTATCCGGATGTGACAAAAACTGACATAGCGTGAATAAAATTCACTTATAAAAGATAACAATATGGCAACTATCATTCGTCAATCCTATATCGACAAGATAGAAAGGTATCTTGGCAAGGAGACCATCATCGTATTGGTAGGTCAACGTCGTGTAGGTAAAAGCTGCATGATGAAGATGATCTGCGACCGTAACATATAGATAGTGCAATGAGGAGGCGAATGCAAATTTATTTACAACCATTCACAATTCTCTCGTATTCCATTCACAATCTTTCACGGTCCACAGAGAGGGAATAGTATTGACCCAAACAAGACGATTGGCATCTTGCAAGCTTAGGAACGAAAAAATCCATCCTAAGTAATGATCGCGCACAAAGGTAAGTAAGGATCGCGCAGGAAGGGAAGAGCGATCTTATTTGCCCGAGAGGACAAAGTTGGCGATATCGTCCATCACCTCCTCGGCAACATGGCCTGGCGTACGATACTCCTCGGGCATGCTTGCTCCCTCGCCCGACATAAACAAGTGGTTGAGCGACGGATAGGACTTCATCACCACTCCCTGGCGATTGCCCACAGCCTCGCGCCACGCCCGATAGTCGTCCATCGTCACTTGATAGTCGCGCTCACCCTGAAGGATCAGCATCGGCAGATTCAGACTCTGTGCTGTGGCTGTATCCGAATAGCGAGCATCCATATCGAGATAGACTTCGGGAGTCTTCGCCAAGGTGAGTTCGGTCAACTGGCGTGCCTCTTCTACCGAACGACCAAGATAAGCTAACTGGCGCTCCATCGCCGGTCGCAGTTTTCCTGTGGGAGCGGCAAGCAGGACGAGACCTGCCACAGCACCACTCCGCTCAGCGATACGCGGAGCCAACATGCCGCCCAAACTATGACCGACGATATAGATGCGGGAAGGATCGAGCGCCATAGTTTGAGCCAAGGAGTCTTTCACGAGACGGATGGCCGAGATGGCATCATCGACCGTCTCGTCGTCGTAGGTAAATCCAGCCGTTGCATTCGCAAAAAACTGCGGACAAACGAAAGTGCGCTTATCATAGCGCAGGACGGCGACACCACGACGCGATAAACCCTCGGCCAAGTCGCGGAAAGGAGCATTCGGGCCTATAGACTCATCCATATTGGAAGGACCGCTACCGTGGACAAGGATGACGACCGACACCCGATCCTTGACCGACGAGGCCGACGGCATAGTGAGGCGGGCTGGCAATTGGATCGTGTCGGAGACATAGATATGATGGGCCGACTCCGTCTCGGTAAGCAGCGCCTTCTCATCGGTAAAGGTAAAGCCCAAAAGACTTCCCGACGGGTCGAAAACAACATTAAGAGTAGCAGAATGGCGCGGGAAAGTAATCTTGCGGGAATAAATCTCGCATCCCGCCATCTGCTGCATTTCCCACATCGAAGCCTCAACGGGATCTCCCAACCGTTCCTCCATCGCACGAAGCTGGGCAGCGAACTGATCGGAAGAGAGATAAGGCGAGAAGACATCCTCCCCCTGCTTGTAGATACTATCCGGCTGATGCTGGACATAAAACTGGTATATACGCTCTGGCTTGGCGTATGCCTGCCGCATGGCATCAGCAAAACGCGACTGGGCCGAGACCGAGAGCGCAAGGCCCGTGAGGGAGAACTGACAGGCTGCTCGCTTCAAAAGATTCATTGTATTCATCACTTCAAAATCACTCCTATTATTATATATAACTCGTATCACGAATAGATATTAGGTTCTCCAACCATGACAGAGTAGTATTCTTCGCGGCCTGTTGTACAACGCCCGCAAGAAAAGACTGGTGCAAATATACGAAAAAAAAGCAAGAAACAAAACCATTAGCATTTTTTTTGGTTCATCCGGAAAATGGAGTGATAGGGTTGTTTGTGTTGTTTCGATGCTGCCTGATGAGGAGGGAAAACAACTAAAACAACAAGTACAACGTATAACAACGCTTCGCGGGGACAAAAGACGCTACGCATCAAACAAACCTTCTGCAAGGGAAACAACATGATACAACTCTTTCGATAAGCCATGCGCAAAACCGAGATCGCTCGGATTTTTGCCATGGCGAGAAAGAGTGCCATGAAATGGAACGCTTCGCTTTGGCCAATCTGATTGTCCTGCAAAGACAAACTTGGTTGTAATATGTTGTAAAAGTTATTTTGGTTGTTTTCTTATTATCCTTAACACTTTAAGCTACTTCATGCGTCACTCGAAATGTCGGATGAACCTTTTTTTATCCGATTGATAAAAAGACTGACGCCGAGACCATCCATAGAAAGATATTGACGCAGACAGCTCATCTCATAAGCTTCTCAAGACTATCCCGAAGGATTGGCAGGGACAAGTCGATGCCTATCGTCCCAACATCAGGCGGTAGGCGTTCTGCTTGACCTTGTTCATCAAAGGCGCGGGATAGTCGGGGTGGCGAGTTATCCAGCCGCTGACGAGGGCGCGCGCCTCCTCGCTCCGATGGTGGGAGAGAAGCGCTGCCAGCCAGTCGCCAGGGAAGAAGATGGCGCTGGTGCGCTGCACCTCCTCCAGGGCATCGAGGGCAGGAAGGAGGAAGCGGTTGTTATGGGGTTCGCTGATGGGGTCGTTGAGGAGTGAGAGGAGTTGCGCTGCCCAAGGCTCGACACGCCGATTCTCGACCTGGAGCAACGAGGCAAAGAGCGAATCCTGTACCGCGGGAGTGGTATCGCAGCCACGCGAGACGAAGTCGAACTCCGCCCGCGCATCGTCGGTAGCGAGGCGAGCACGCTGACGAGACAAGACCTCCTGGCGCTTGGATGGCAGGTACTGGGCCAGATGATAAGCCGCCCTCATCCAGTCGTTGACCGTCAGGAGAGGATTGTCGCCTTGCTGCCACTCCACAAACATTGAGTCAAGGACTGCCTCGGACTGTGCCGAAGTGGAGAGGTAGCGCAACGAACTGGTACGGACGCCACGCAGGGAGTGGTGGCGGGAGAGGTCGAGGAGCGTGCGCTCTCCCACCCCACGGTCGGAGGCATAGGGAAGGACCGACGTGGCATAGTCGACGAGCGACGTAGCCACCAAGGGATTGTCCTCCCGCTCCACGGCCCGCAACATCGTCTGGACAAGACTATCGGCGGCTATCCGCCCATGGAGATAGTTCTCATAGAGCGTCATGGCCGCACGGAAACGATCCACCTCGCTCATACCTCCCTGAGAAAGACGCTGCTGGAGACTGGCAATCTGGGGCGCAGCGAGCAGTTGGATGCCATAAGCATCGAGCGCGATACCCGCCTGCTTCACCCATTGGCGGTCGAAGTCGGCAATGCCCGCCTGGGGAGCCTCCTTGCTCAAGATGTCGATGAGGTCGTCCCATGTGGCGTTGCCATAGCTGAAGCGAGACAGATACTCACGCAAGCCTCGCTGCAAAGCCTCTGCTCCCATACGTTCTTCGAGTTTCTGCATCATGATGGGAGCTTTGTGGTAGATGATATGGCCGTAGAGCAGGCCGGCATTCTTCAAGTTGTCAAGCTGCTGCTGGATGGGGTGCGTGCCCTCCGTGCGGTCGATGGAAAGGGCAAGGGGATAGTGGTCCTTAAGGAAATTGAGCTCGTGGTTGACATGAGGAAACTGGTCGGCAGCCATCTTCGAAGCCATGAAGTTGGCGAAGACCTCCTTCGTCCACACATCGTCAAACCAGCGCATCGTCACCAGATCGCCAAACCACATGTGGGCCGTCTCGTGAGAGATGAGCTGGAAGCGACGCAACTCGTCGTCCTCGGTCGGCTGGGCACCCAGGAAGATAGTACGGGCGTTGAACTGTATCGCCCCAGGATGCTCCATGCCACCAAACTGATAGCCAGGGAGAACGACAAAGTCGTATTTGGAGAAGGGATAGGCAATGTCGGTATAGTTCTCCAGCCAGCGGATAGACCATGCGGCTTCAGCAAAGCACTTGTCGAGTTGCTTCACCTTCTCGGGATCGGTCTCTCGATAGAGTGCGTTCATTGTCCGGCCGTCGATGGTGGCCGTCTTGCGCTGAAACTTACCCGCGGCAAAGGAGAAAAGGTAGGTGGGGATAGGATGCTTGGGATCGGCACTCGTGACATAGTCCCACCCCTCGGGGAGGGTGAGCTGGAGCGAGAAAAGGGCCTTGAGGTCGGGCTGGTCGAAACAGGGGAAGACGCTACGCGCATTGGCTGGGACAAAGAGCGTATAGAGATAGTCGTCGTGGCGGTTGAGGGAGGCGTCGCTACTCTCAAACGCCAGTTCAACACGGTTGGCACCCTTGCGAAGCAGACGTTTCGGGATGACAATATGCTCCTGCTCCACCCGCGCCTTCGGGAAGCTACGCCCATTGACGGAAGGCTGCCCAGTGAGCGATCCTGTGAAGTCGAGGACGAGGTCGCCCTTGCCGGCCCAATGGAAAAGGACCGTAGCCTTGCCGGTCACCCTCTGTGCTCGCTCGGCAGGGATGTGGAGGCGAAGCAGATAACTGACATTCGTGATTTCGCGGCTGCGCTGCTGGGCAAGCGCATGGGGGACGCCGTCATCGATAGCCCACGAAGCCAAGGTCGTGAGCAACAGGGTGAAAAGGGATACGATTTTTTTCATGCCACAAATTTACGAAAGATTCCTTGTTAAGATTCAATAATAGGCAAAATGCTTGGTTAAATTACTTTAAATGGATGCAACAACTGGCGGTTTTCATCGTCTTAGTCATAACTTTGCATAAGTTAGGCTGCACTCGGCAATTTGAGAGCAAGATTCTCATTGCGCTCGTTGGCACTAACATTGCATAAGTTAGGCTGCACTCGGCAATTTGAGAGCAAGATTCTCATCACGCCCCGCCGCCATCTTCGTCAGAGAACATCTATTATTAAGAATAAATACAAAAGACAATAAGAATTATGAAGAAGAGAACTTTATTTTCTGCCCTGGCCATCGGTTGCCTCGTGCTGTCGGGTTGTGCCAGCAAGAAGGATTTGGAGAACTGCCAGAACGAGAATCGTCAACTGACGAGTGAGTATCAGAGTGCGAAGGAGACCATCGCGGCCAACAACGCACGCATCAAGAGCTTGGAGGACCAGCTCGCACAGGCCAAAGCAAGTGCGGCTGCTCTGCAGGGAAGTCTTGACCGAAGCCTCAACAACGCGGACAAGAACAACGTGAACATCTCGAAGCTCGTCGATCAGATCAACGAGTCTAACCAATACATCCGCCACCTCGTGGAGGTGAAGACGAAGAGCGACTCGCTCAACATGGTGCTGACCAACAACCTGACGCGTTCGCTGTCTCGCGAGGAGCTGAAGGAGGTCGATGTACAGGTGCTCAAGGGTGTGGTCTATATCTCGCTGGCTGACAACATGCTCTACAAGAGCGGTAGCTACGAGGTGAACGAGCGCGCCGAGCAGACGCTGAGCAAGATCGCCAAGATCATCATGGACTACAGAGACTATGACGTGCTGATCGAGGGTAATACGGACAACGTGCCCATCAACACGGCCAACGAGAAGATGCGCAACATCCGCAACAACTGGGACCTCTCGGCCTTGCGTGCCACGAGTGTAGCTCTCTACCTGCAGGAGCATTTCGGTGTTGACCCGAAGCGTCTCACGGCTGGTGGACGTGGTGAGTGGAACCCGCTCGCTGGCAACGACACGGAGCTGGGCAAGCAGCGCAACCGCCGCACGCAGATCATCATCACGCCGAAGCTCGACCAGTTTATGGATCTCATCGACAAGGCTCCGGAGGAGTAAGCAACTTGTCGGCAAGTCGATCGTCGATTACAATATAGCATACTAAGGAAATCCCCACCTGCAGGCTCTGCCAAGCAGGTGGGGATTTCCTTAGTATGGGTATGGGAACAACTGGCAATGCTGCCTTAGGCGATTAGGCGTCCTTGATCCAGCCCACAACAAGGGCACCAATGACCAAAGCGATGCCCGCCACGATCATCATGTGGGCCTGGACGGAACCCACGAGGGCTAGGATGACACCACCAAGGGCGGCAGCAACAATCTGGGGCACGCAGATCGTGCCATTGAAGAGGCCGAGGTAGGCTCCCATGTGGCCGTAGCCCTGGAGGGCGTTGGTGACAAAGGTGAAGGGCATGGCGAGCATGGCGGCCCAGGCACAACCGATCAGGAGGAAAGGCACGAACATCAGGTACTTGTCCATCACGAAGGCAGCCATCACGAAGCCCACGCCTCCCAGCAGCAGACTCAGACTATAGGCCAGTTTGCGACGACGAATCTGCGGCAGCACCATGGCCCATATCACCGAACCGATCGCCTGAACGGCAAAGAGCATTCCCACCCAGTTGCCTGCCTCCTGGTAGCCCGAGGTGGCGGTAGCATCGGCAGAGAACATATCAACACCCCAGCAGTTGGCCGCTACCGTGCCGTTGGTGTAGGTCCACATATACATAAAGGCAAACCAGCAGAAGAACTGCACGAGGCCGACCTTCCAGAACGTGGCGGGCGCATGGCGCAGGAGCGTCAGCCAGTCGCCCTTACCCGCCTCTTCCTGCTCCACGGAACTATTGGTTCCGTTGTACTCGGCATACTCTGCGGGTGTCCACTCCTTGACCCTCGCGGTAGTATAGATGACGCAGAGAATCAGGATGGCCGCACCAATATAGAACGACCAGATCACAGAATCGGGGACGACACCCGAGGGCGCGGTATTGGCAATGCCCAAGGCGGTGAAGAAGAACGGGAAGACATAGCCGACGAGCGATCCCGCATTGCAAAGAAAACTCTGTATGCTATAGGCCAGGGCCTTCTCCTTCTCGTTGACCATGTCGCCGACGAGCATCTTAAACGGCTGCATGGCCATATTGATGCTCGTGTCGAGAAACATCAACGTGACGAGGCCAAAGACCATGGCTGCGGAGACCGCCATGCCGAAGCTGCCCGCATTGGGGAGGAGACACATGACGAGTACCGCCACGGCCGCGCCGACAAAGAGATAGGGGATGCGACGGCCAAAGCGCGTCCAGGTGCGGTCGCTGCAAGATCCGACGATAGGCTGGACGAGGATGCCCATCAGGGGCGGGAGTATCCAGAAATAGCTCAGCGAGTGGGGATCGGCACCAAGCGTGGCAAAAATGCGCGCAATATTCGCGCTCTGTAGGGCGTAGGCTATCTGTACGCCAAAGAATCCGAAGCTGAGATCCCACAGCTTCCGAAAACTCAAATCGGGTTTCTGTTTCATGTATGTTTCAGTTATTGTTGTCGGTTGATGTTATTTTTTAGTTGGGAGCGGAGGGCTATCGTGTTGTGCCTCTCAGGACGAGACGGGTACGAATGACACGTCGCTCGACCTTGTCCTTGGGAATGGTGCCCTCCACCTGTCGTATGAGGATGCGGGCAGCCTCCTCGCCCACGGCCCGACCTCGCTGCTCGACGGTCGTGAGCATCGGATCGCAGGCGATGGCACGCTCGCCATTGGTGAACCCGCAGATCGACAAGTCCTCGGGCACACGGTAGCCCATCCGCTTGGCCGCATAGAGGATGCCGATGGCCGTATCGTCGTTGGTGGCGAAGAACGCGTCGGGTATCTGCTCGCGGGAGAGGACGTCGGGGGTGATACACTCCGCCTGTTCGCGGTTGTCGCACATGAACAACAGGTCGTCGCCAGCCGGCAAGCCATTGCGCACCAAGGCGTCATGCCACCCGTTATAGCGATTTTTGGAAATCTCCAGGTTCATCGGCGAACTATAGTAGGCGATACGACGACAGCCAGTCTTGATCAGATGGCTAACGGCAGTAAACGCCCCCATGTAGTCGTCTACCACCACGCGCGACGCGTCCACGCCCGTACAGATACGGTCGTAGAAGACCATGGGGATGCCATGGTTCATGAGTTCCGTGAAGTGGTCATAGCACTTCGTGTCCTTGGCCTGGGAGATGATGATGCCGCAGGCGCGGTTCTCATAGAAGGACTGGCAGATCTCCACCTCGCGGTCGTAGCGCTCGTTGCTCGTGGCGACCAGGATGCGGTAGCCCCGTTCCCAGGCCGTCTCCTCGATACCCGTGAGAACGGAGGCGAAATAGTAGTGGACAAACTCGGGGATGATGACTCCGATGAGCTTGGGCGCCTCCGTGCGGCTCTTGCGCAGCGACTCTGCCAACGGATTGGGAGAGAAATGATGTTCGCGCGCAAACCTTTGGATGGCCTCTCGCTTCTCAGGACTGATGCGAGGATTATCCTTCAGCGCACGGGAAATGGTCGATACTGAGACTCCCAAGGCCTCGGCCATATCCTTCATCGTCAGTATGGGCTGATCTTTCATGTTTTGAGTGTAATGGCGGACTATTGTCTGTTTTTATGTTGCAAAAATACGATTATACTATCATTTATTGATTTCTATCAAGGACATAACTTGACGATTGTCAATGCAAACCTTTGCACATTATAACAAACGATTTTTCGTAAAAAATAGTATTTGATAACATTCAAAATCCTAATTTTGCATGTAGAAATTCCCCACGGAGGGTATGAAGGTCATTTTTAAAGGCAATCATTACATTTATAACTAACAAAAAAGCAAAAAGATGAAGCAGGTTAAACCCAAATTCCCTGCGAGAATGCTGGCCCTAGCAGCGGGCTTAGCTCTCTCAGTAGGTGCTTTCGCCCAAAGTACGGTGAAAGGCTCCGTGAAAGATGCTTCCGGCGAGCCGATTATCGGCGCGAGCGTGCTGATCAACGGAACGAGCAATGGTACCGTGACCGACTTGGACGGTAACTTCTCGCTCAGCGTGCAACCCGGACAGACCTTGACCATCTCCTACATCGGCTACAAGAAGCAGCAAGTGACGGCGCAGGACAACATGGTCATCACCATGCAGGATGACGCGGCCCAGTCGCTCAACGAGGTGGTCGTCATCGGCTACGGCGTGGTCAAGAAGAAGGACCTGACTGGATCTGTCGCCGCCTTGAAACCAGACAGCAAGAACAAGGGTGTGGTGGTCAACGCCCAGGACTTGCTCGTGGGTAAGGTGGCCGGTGTGGCTATCACCAGCGAGGGTGGTACGCCGGGCGCCAAGTCCAACGTCCGCATCCGTGGCGGCTCGTCCCTCAACGCCAGCAACGATCCGTTGATCGTCATCGACAACGTGCCTATCGACAACAATGGCGTGAAGGGTATGGCCAACATCCTCTCAGTCATCAACCCGCAGGACATCGAGTCCTTCAACGTGCTGAAAGACGCTTCGGCCACCGCCATCTATGGTAGCCGCGGTTCCAATGGTGTCATCATCATCACGACAAAGAAGGGCCACGCGGGCGACGTGAAGGTATCGTACAACGGTAGCGTGACGCTCGGCTGGAAGAAGAAGACCATCGACGTGCTCGACGCAGCCGGATTCCGCGACCTCATCCGCAGCAAGTGGGGCGAGGACAGCGACCCCTACCGTGCCCTGGGTACGGCAGACACCGACTGGCAGGACCTGATCTATCAGACGTCCATCAGCCATGACCACAACCTGACGGTCAGCGGCGCAGTAGGCCAGGCTCTCCCCTATCGTGTGAGCGCAGGCTTCACCGACGAGCAGGGTATCCTGAAGACCTCACGCTTCCAGCGTGCCACGGCTTCCGTCACCCTCACCCCGTCGCTCCTCAACAACCACCTCAACATCACGCTCAACGCCAAGGGCATGTACGCCAAGAACCGCTATGCCGACGGATCGGCCGTGGGCGCGGCAGTCAATATGGACCCGACCCAGAGCCCGTATGGCTACACCTCCGAGTATCACAGAAAATTCTTCGGAGACAACCTCAACCAGACGCTGAACAACTTCCACGGCTACTTCGCCTGGCCGAAGTCGGGCAACTATAGCGACCCCAACTGGATGTACACCTACAACGAGCTGGCCACGCGCAACCCGCTCTCCGTGCTCAACGAGAAGAACGACGTCGCACATAGCCGCGAGTTTATCGGCAGCGCAGACTTCGACTACAAGGTACACGGATTTGAGGATCTCCGCCTCCACGCCACGCTGGGTGCCGATATCGCAAGCGGTAAGCAGAATACAGACATCTCGCCGGCCTACCAGAGCAACAACGACAGCTACTACGGCAGCCACGGATGGGAGCGCATTGTGAAGCGCAACCTCTCGCTCTCGGCCTACGCCCAGTACTATCACGACTTCAACGACGCTCACCAGCACCACATCGACATCATGGGTGGTTATGAGTACCAGCGCTTCTATCGTGGCACGGACAACAACTACTGGGGCATCTATGGTGCGGGCAACACCAAGACCGGCACCTATGTCGACCATTGGGGTCAGCCGCTCGTCGATGCCAACGGCAACGAGATCACGGGATCGCTGGCCGGACAGATTTACAATCCGTCAACGAAGGCCTATAAGACTGAGAACTACCTCGTTTCCTTCTTCGGTCGTGCCAACTGGAGCTTCATGGACCGCTACTATCTCACGGCAACCGTTCGTGACGACGGATCCTCACGCTTCAAGGAGCACTGGGCATGGTTCCCGTCATTTGCCTTCGCTTGGAAGGCCAGCGAGGAGAACAAGCTCAAGGAGATCTCTTGGCTCTCTGACTTGAAGCTCCGCCTCGGATGGGGTATGACGGGTCAGCAGGACGTGAACAACGACTATGCCTGGATCCCGACCTATACGCGCAACCAGGGCACGGGTGCCTACTACCCCGCAGACGGCGACGGTACGCTCAATCGTCCGGACAACTATACACCTGACCTGAAGTGGGAGACCACGACCACGTACAACATCGGTTTGGACTGGGGTATCCTTGACCAGCGCCTCACGGGTACGGTCGATTGGTATTACCGCAAGACCACCGACCTGCTCAGCTACGCTCCGACACAGGCTCTCTCAGCCTTCCGCAACCAGGCTTGGCAGAACATCGGTACGCTCAGCAACACGGGTGTGGAGGTAACGTTGTCTTGGAAGGCCATCCAGACGAAAGACTGGTACTGGACCATCGACTACAACTTCACTTACAACAGAAACCGCATCGACGACCTGACGGGTGCCAGCTCCGACGGACTCCCCGTGCCTAACACGAGTATCGTGATCGGTACCGACAAGTACCTGAAGTATAACGCTGTGGGCAATCCCGCCAACTCCTTCTGGGTCTATCAGCAGGCCTACGACAAGAACGGCAAGGCTATCGAGGGTGCGATGGTCGATCGCAATGGCGATGGCAAAATCTCCAATGAGGACCGCTACTTCTACAAGTCGCCGACGCCTCCCGTCACGATGGGTCTGTCCTCCCGCCTGGAGTACAAGAACTGGGACCTCGGCTTCACTCTGCGTGCCAACATTGGCAACTATGTGTTTGACAACATCAGCCAAGGCTTCAAGAATGTCAGCCCGAACGCCCTCTGGGCTTCCAGCAACTTCATGTGCAACAAGACCGCACAGGCCGTTGCCGACGACTGGCAGACCGACGATGTCACCTCCAACCTCACCGACCGTTGGATCCACAACGCCTCGTTCCTGAAGTTGGACAACATCACCTTGGGCTATAGCTTCGCCAGCCTCTTCAAGACCAGCGGATGGCATGGTCTCTCAGGCCGCGCCTATGCCACGGCTTCCAATGTGTTCACCATCACCAACTACGACGGCATCGACCCGGAGGTGTTCAACGGTTTCGACGACAACCTCTATCCGCGTCCGTTCTCCGTCATTCTTGGTCTGAACCTCAACTTCTAACCCCTCATTAGCGATAATAACATCATGAACAAGAATATAAAGAACCTACTTTCTGCAGCAGCCGTCTCCCTCTCACTTCTGGGCATGGCTTCCTGCACGGGCGACCTGGACGTCAAGCCCATCGACCCGAACATGAACACGCAGGTCAACCCGACGGCACTCTTCAACAAGTGCTACGCCAACTTGGCCATGTCCGGCAATAGCACGGGCGACGACCAATGCGACATCGACGGTCTCGATGGCGGTACCGCAGGCTTCATCCGCCAGCTTTGGAATTCCAACGAGATGACCACCGACGAGGCCATCTGCCACTGGAGCGACGCCGGCATCCGCGAGTTCTGCTACAATACATACGACGACAGCCACCCGATGCTCAACGGCCTTTTCGCCCGTCTGACCACGGGTATCTCCTACTGCAACCAGTACATCAACGAGTGTGGCGACAAGGACGCCACCAAGACGGCCGAGGTACGCTTCCTCCGCGCCCTGGAGTACTACTTTCTGATGGACGCCTTCGGCAACGTGCCGTTTGCCACGACGCTCGAAAAGCCCGTGCGCTACACTCGTGCCGAGATGTACGCCTGGCTGGAGAAGGAGCTGCTGGAGATAGAGCCGCAGATGAGCGAGGCCAAGTCGAAGACCTCCAGCGACGCCGGCTACTACCGTGCCGACAAGGCTGCGGTATGGATGCTGCTCTCCCGCCTCTACCTCAACGCCGAGGTCTATACGGGAACTCCGCAATGGCAGAAGGCTGCCGACTACGCCCAGCGCGTGATGAAGTCTGACTACCACCTCAACCTCACGGGTGTGGGCAAGTGGAGCGCCTACCAGATGCTCTTCATGGGCGACAATGGCGAGACGAGCGCAGCCCGCGAGGGTGTGTTCCGCATCGGCCAGGATGGCGTGACGACCACGTCGTGGGCAGGCACGCTCTTCCTGATGGCTGGCGCCTATGATGGCGACATGCATGCCGACGTGACAGGCACCTACCCGCAGGCCACCAACGGCACGGGCCAGGCCTGGGGCGGCAACCGCGCACGCACGGACTTGATCAATAAGTTCTTCCCCAATGGCGACGCACCCAACGTCAGCTGCACGGAGATGCCTGCTGCCGCCAACGACGACCGCGCCATCTTCGACGGCAAGGACCGTACGCTCGACAATGGCGATGGCTATCTGAGCAGCTTCAAGGCTGGCTTTGCCGTGGCTAAATGGAACAACTTCAAGACCGACAACTCGGTAGGCAAGAACGACAACTACCCCGACACCGACTTCTTCCTCTTCCGTGTAGCCGAGGCCTACCTGACCTATGCCGAGGCCACGGCCCGTCTCAATGGCGGCACCACGACGAAGGAAGGCACGGATGCTGTCAACGCCCTTCGCGATCGCGCACATGCCGTGAAGCGCTCAGCCTACTCTCTGAGCGACCTCTGCGACGAGTGGAGCCGCGAGTTCTACTATGAGGGTCTCCGCCGCCCGACGCTCATCCGCTTCGGACGCTTTGGTGGCAACAACAACTACAACTGGAGCTACAAGGGTGGTGCCAAGGCGGGCCGCAACTTTGATGCATACCGCAACATCTTCGCCATCCCGGCAGCCCAGGTGAAAGGCGCCATCACGCAGAACCCTGGTTACTAATAGATCATCAACCGCACAGGGCGGACCGACTTCCAAGAAGCCACGCCCGCTCTGTGCAACAAAACAAAGCAATCAACGATGAAAAATATAATCAAATCAACCGCGTTGCTGCTCTGCTCCCTCGCATTCCTCACGGCTTGCGACGACGACAGGGACAACAACCCCACGATACAGACGCCGACGACTTTCGTCCTCAATACCCCGTCCTACGCCCAGGCCAATGTGGATCTGGCCACCTCGGAGTCGCTCGCCTTCAGCTGGTCGCAGCCCGACTACGGCTTCCCCGCCCTGGCTAGCTATCAGATTCAGGTTTCGCCCACCAACCGATGGACGAAGGATATCCAGGCTGGCGAGAAGGATGCCACCGACCAGGCTGTCGGCGACTACAAGACCTTCGACACGGAGTTCTCTCTCGTCAAGGGTAGCGTAGCTGCCAACGAGATGGCAAAGGCCCTGCAGGAGATTGTCCGCTACGAGCCCAACAACGTGCCCGCATCCCAGGATGTATATGTACGCGTGCGTGCTGCCTATGCTGGCGACACGATCTATTCCAACGCTGTCCAGATCAAGGTGCTGCCCTACTATATGAAGCTGAAGGATGCCGCCATCGACGTGTGGTATCTCATTGGTGGCTGCATTGGTGATGGTGCCTGGACCAACGACAAGAGTGCTGTCGGCACCTCTGTCATGCCGCTCTACACAGAGGAGGGACAGGAGTATAACAAGACCACAGGTGTCGGCACGCTGACTTACACGGGCTACTTCCCCGCAGGTGCCGAGTTTAAGATCATCCACACCATCGGCGACAACTGGGCCAACACGATCGACGTGATCTGCGCAGGCCTCGTCTTCCGCGATGGCGGCGACGACCCTGGCAACATCTCCGTGAGCGAGTCGGGCTACTACAAGATCACCCTCGACCCCGTGAAGCGTACCTGCACCATGGAGAAGGTGGCCAACCAGACGCCAAAGACCTTTGCCTCAATGTTCATCAGCGGCGCATTCAACGACTGGGCCACCACCACGTCCATGCATCCCGTCAACACCTTTGATGGTGCGGTCAACCACGACTGGTACTTCGATCTCGACGCTACAAGCGGAAGCACGGAGGCTAAGTTCCTGGCCGATCCCGACTGGACGAACAACTGGGGTGGCAACGGCTTCCCCTATGGCTACGCCACGTCTAGCGGCGACAACATCCCCGTAAAGCCGGGCAAGTATCGCGTGCTGTTCAACGACATCACGGGTCAGTACCACTTCATCGAGACGGAAGAGTAATCTTTTATAAAGAAGATGGTGGGGAGGGTCTCCCCCCGAGATGCTCCCCACCCATAACCGAAAGAAGACAGAACAATGAAAAAGAGCATATTGATATTCGGATTCGCCCTGGCGCTCGCCTCCTGCGCTTCCGATAGCTATGAGGACTGGAGCGATCCGCAGCATAGCGACCCCGAGGCATCCAAAGACGTGAAACTGGCCATCGGCAACGCGCCTGCCATCAATTTCGGCACGCTCACGGCCGACAGCGTCCAGCTGTTTGTCCCCAAGGTGACGACCACCAACACGACCGCCAGCAGCTACTATACCGTGGCTGTCAACGACGGCGAGAAGGCCAACTCCATCACCTTGCAAGCCAACGAGCAGGGACTCGTCGCCACGACCGAGTTTAAGACGGCCATCGAGACCCTCTATGGCAAGCGCCCCTGCGACCGTAGCGTAGCCCTCGACGTGCGTGGCTTTGCTGCCACCCCTGATGGCGTGACCATCCTCAACACGGGATCGGCTACCGTCAACGTGACCATCGTGGCCCCGTTTATCGACGAGGCATACTATCTGGTCGGCGACATGTTCACGGATGGCTGGTCCAAGGAGGGCGCTCAGGCCTTCACCCATCTGGGAGACGGCAACGTCTATGACAACCCCGAGTTCCAGATCGTCTTCAAGACCACGAGCGACAACGAGTACTGGAAGATCATCCCGAAGACCAACTACGAAGGCGACTTCTGGGCCGAGGGCGAGAAGGGCGTCGTGGGTGTCGTGACGGATGGCGACGTAGCAGCCGAGGGCAACCTGACGACCAATCAGCCCAAGGCGGGCAAGATCGAGAAGGCTGGCTACCATCGCATGACCATCAACATGATGAACTATAGCTACAAGATCGAGGATCTCAACTTTGCCGAGTATATCTATGAGATCGGCAACGAGAGCAGCTGGGCAACATCCAACCCGCTCTGGGGCGGCAACTTCGACGGCAAGTACCAGGGCTACTACTACCTCGATGGCGAGTTCAAGTTCAAGCCCAATGCCGACAACTGGGATAACGACTGGGGACAGGATCCCAATGGCGAGGCCGGACAACTGGTGCAGGATGGCGAAAAAAACATCCAGGCTGGTGCTGGCTTCTACCAGATCAACGTCGATCTCTCGGCCATGAGCTATAGCCTGGAGAAAGTGAACTACATCTCCATCATCGGCGACTTCAACGACTGGGCTGGCGATGTCGATCTCACCTACAACAAGGAGAGTGGCGCATGGGAGGCCAACAACGTGAAGATAGCCAAGACCGGCACTCTGAAGTTCCGTATGAATCACGATTGGGCCATCTCTTGGGGTGGCGCCAATGGCGACGGAAACAACTTCCAAAACCTCACCCAGACCAATGGCACCAACCTCAATGTCGAGGCTGGCACCTACGACTTCAAGCTCTACATCTCCTGCGAGGGCAAGAACCATGTCGTGATTACCAAGAAGTGACCTGCTTTTTCATACCGCAAAGGTTCATCATGGACCAACTTCAAGAAAGGAGTCTCCCGCGTGGGGGCTCCTTTTTTCGTGCCCGCTTTCTTTTCCCATGGGCTGCAACCCTATGTCTTCATGTAGCAATCATGGGATATCGAGAAGACGTAGCGCAACCGATTGCCCAATCAAAAGGCAATCGAACGAGAGCAGGACGTGCAGGATTGGACGGTAATGCTTATTTTTGCAGAAGCATAAACAAGAGCAGAAACAGAAACAGAAGCAATAGCAGAAGCATAGGCTTAGGCTTGGGCAAAAACAATAGACAATCACCATCAAAACAAAGATCGATTATGAAGAAGAACAAGATGAAGAAGATACTCACGGCAGCATTTTGTGCGGCCATGGCGTCGCCGGCCCTTGCACAAGGGTGGCCGACGGGCTATGAGGGTGTGATACTCCAGGGCTTCTACTGGGACTCCTATAGCGACAGCCAATGGAAGAACCTGGAGAAGCAAGCCCCGGAACTGGGGTCGTATTTTTCCCTGCTATGGGTGCCCCAAAGCGGAAAATGTCTGGAGGAGCACAACGTGATGGGCTACACACCCTATTACTACTTCGATCAGAACTCCAGTTTTGGTAGCGAGGCGGAACTCCGGTCGATGATCAGAGCCATGCGCCAAAACGGGGTGGGCGTCCTGGCCGACGTGGTGGTCAACCACCACAACACGAACGGTTGGTTCTCCTTCCCCAAGGAGGAGTATCGGGGCACGACCTACCAACTCCAGTCGTCCGACATCACGTCCGACGACGACCAAGGAAAAACGGCAGCCGAAGCACAACGGCAGGGCATCACGCTCGGCAGCCACAAGGACGAGGGCGAAGACTGGGATGGCATGCGCGACCTCGACCACCTGAGCCCCAACGTGCAACGGGTGATCAAGGCCTACGTGCAGTACCTCGTGGAGGACCTCGGCTATAGCGGTTTTCGCTACGACATGGTGAAGGGCTTTGGCGGGTCGCACGTGGCCGACTACAACCGCGCGGCCAACGTGGCCTATTCCGTAGGCGAGTATTTCGACGGCAACGTCGCGAAGTTGAAGGCATGGATAGACAGTACGGAGAAGGAGAGCGCGGCCTTCGACTTCCCCTTCCGTTACACGGTACGCGACGCCATCAATGGTGGCGACTGGTCGAAGCTGGCCAATACGAAGACCTTGGTGGGCGACGAGGCATACCGACGCTATGCCGTTACGTTTGTGGAGAACCACGATACACAATACCGTAGCGCCAGCGAGCAGAACGACCCGATACGCAAGGACACGCTCGCGGCCAACGCCTATCTCCTCGCCATGCCGGGCACGCCCTGCGTCTTTCTCCCCCATTGGCAGGCCTACACCCGCGAGATCAAGTCCATGATCGACGCGCGCCATCTGGCGGGCGTGACGAGCACGAGCACCTTCGCCAGCTACCGCAGCTCGGCAGCCTACTATGGCGTGACGACCCAGGGCACGCGCGGAAAACTGCTGGCCGTGGTGGGAAGCGGCATGGCCGATCCCGACGAGTCGTTCTATGTGAAGGTGCTGAGCGGCCACCACTACGCCTACTATCTCTCGCCCGACGTGGAGAGCGCCTGGACGGACCTGCCCTCAGGAAGCTATCATGACGGGGCCCAGCAGGCGCGCCTCACGGCCGTATCGGCCTCTAAGGACGCCCAGCTCGTCTATACCCTCGACGGTAGCGAGCCGACGCCACAGAGCGCCAAGGCAAAGAGCGGCACGAGCCTCACGATACCTACGGGCAAGACGACCCTGAAGGTGGGTTTCCTGGTCGATGGCAAGGTGCGGGGAGTCATCACGCGCCAGTATGAGATAGGCGAGTTCCAGCCCTACGACATCACGGTCTATGTCAATGGCGATGCCGTGGCATGGACCAGCTACATCAACTTCCACTCCTGGGGCGGATCCCACACGACAACCGACTGGCCGGGCGACCACGTCACGACCACCCAGACCGTGGGCGGCAAGAAATGGTTCTGCAAGAGCTACACGATGACCACGGCAGACGACAACATCAATTTCGTATTCAGTATCGGCACGGCAGACAATGCCGGCCAGCAGCAGTCCGTGGACATCAACAACATCCAGCACGACGCCTTTTTCGAGGTGACGGGCGAGAAGAGCGGCGGCAAATATCTGGTCAAGGACGTGACGACGACCATGGGCGTCGAGGACGTGGCGACCGACCGCCCCACCCTCTCCGACGACCACTACTACACGCTCTCGGGCCAGCGCGTGACACCACCCCTTAGACGGGGCATCTATCTCCACCAGGGCAAAAAGATCATGGTGAAGTAACAGTAGAAAGTCATCCGAATAAAAAGCGCCAAGGTTGTTTTCAATAAAAGCAAACAACCTTGGCGCTTTTCGTGTAAGGAAATCTCTAAAGAAACATGCGGGACTTCGAGAGAACAGGATGACGAGAAAGCAGGACGACGAGAGAGCTGGAATTCAAGAGAGCGAGACTTCTACAGAGCAGGACTTCGATAGAAGGCGACGTCAATAGAGCAGGACGAGGCCCGCGAAGGCAGCAAAGCAGATCATACGGATGGGGTTGATCTTCATCCACATCGTACCAATAAAGGTGGCGAAGAAGAGGAAGAGGCTCACGCCAAACTGCCAGGGATTGATATCGGGCGAGGAGAAGTTTTCCACATCACAAAGCAGGAGCGTGGCGGCAGCCAGGAGACCGACGACGGCAGGACGAAGGCCCATGAAGACGCTCTGGACGGCTGGGGTGCGCATATACTTCATAAACATGCGGCTGATGAGGACCATCAGGATGAAACTCGGCAGGACGAGGGCAAAGGTGGCCGTGGCGCTACCGAGCACGGCCATCATCCCTTCGAAGCCCGCGTTGTGGGCCGCGGCATAGCCACAGTAGGTGGCCGAGTTGATGCCGATAGGGCCTGGCGTCATCTGGGAGATGGCGACGATATTGGTAAACTCCGAGGAGGAGAGCCAATGGTGCTTCACGACCGTCTCGGCCTGGATGAGCGAGAGCATGCCGTAGCCGCCACCAAATCCGAAGAGACCTATGATGAAAAACGTGAGGAAGAGTTGTAAGAAGATCATAATTCAACGATTTTTCCGTGAGTTTTTTTATTCCGTGGGCTTGACATAGCGTCCATAGACATAGCCACCCAGACCGGCCGCCAGGATGATCATGACGGGATTGACGCCCAGTTTCCATATCAGCAGGGCCGAGATGAGCGGTATCCAGCAGTTGGCCAACCCGATCCGCGCCCGCTTGGCGAGGTTGAAGGTCGGGACGGCTATCAGGGCCACCACGGCCGGACGGATGCCTCGGAACATGGCCGCTATCCACCCCACCTCCATGAAGCGATGGAAGAACAAGGCGATGAGCAGGATGATGAGAAACGAGGGCAGGGCCGTGCCCAGGGCCGTGCAGAACGCACCCCGTATCTTGCGGAGCTTGTAGCCGATAAAGACACTAATGTTGATGGCGAAGACACCCGGACAGCTCTGCGCGATGGCGATGAGGTCGAGAAACTCCTCTTTCCCGATCCATTTGCGCTTCTCCACCACCTCCGACTCGATGATCGGGATCATCGCATAGCCACCCCCGAGGGTGAAGGCGCCAATCTTGAAGAATGTCTTGAAACTCTCCCAGTAAAATTTCATACTCTCTTGTTAGATGTATAGATAATCACTTGTCAGATCAATTGATATCCGCTCGTTAGAAGAATTGATATCACTTGTTAGAAGAACCGATATTCCCTTGTCAGACCAATTGATATCCTCTTGTTAAAGAATTGATTAGTCCAACCCGCCCCCGAAAGGGCCGATTGGACTAACCACATATATTTTGCCATAAGATGGAGGTGACGGCACGCGGGGCCGCCTCGCCATCCTACTTTTTCTTAGCCTCCTCTACCCACTTGCGTGCGTTGACGAAGGCCTCGATCCAAGGCGTGACCTCGTCGGCACGACGATGGCGCGGATACCAGCCCTGCTGCCACGGGAAGATGGCACGCTCCAGGTGGGGCATCATGGCCAGGTGGCGACCGTCGGCCGAGCAGATGCCCGCCACGTTGTAGTCGGATCCGTTGGGGTTGCCAGGATACTGAGCGTAGTTGTATTTTGCCACGACATGGTAGCGGTCCTCGGGCTCGGGGAGATAGAAGCGTCCCTCTCCGTGGGCCACCCAGATGCCCAGCTTGTTGCCGCTGAGCGAGTGGAACATGACGCTATCGTTCTCAGGGATCGTGACCGAGAGGAAGGCGCTCTCAAACTTCTTCGAGTTGTTGTGGCAGAGATGGGTCTGGTGCTCATGCTCCGGGTTGATGAGGTTGAGCTCCGCCATCAACTGGCAACCGTTGCAGATGCCCAGCGAGAGCGTATCCTCGCGCGCATAGAAGCGGTCGAGCGCCTCCTTGGCCTTGGGATTGTAGAGGAAGGCACCCGCCCATCCCTTGGCCGATCCCAGGACGTCGGAGTTGGAGAATCCGCCACAGAAGACGATCATGTTTACCTCCTCCAGGGTCTCGCGACCACTAATGAGATCGGTCATCATCACGTCCTTCACCTCGAAGCCTGCGAGGTAGAGGGCGTAGGCCATCTCGCGCTCGCCATTGGTGCCCTTCTCACGGATGATAGCCGCCTTGGGCGCAGCCTGACGGTCGGTATCGGTCGTGGTCTGCCAGCGGTCGGCATTGAGGCCATACTGGGCGAGCGTTCCCGTGAAGTCGGGGTTGAACTGCATCTCCACGGGCTGCTTCTTGTAGTTGGTGTAGCGCTTCTTCGCCATGCCGTTGAAGCTCTGGTCGCGGTCGAGGAGATAGGAGGTCTCGTACCAGACGTCGCGCAGGCCGTCGATATCCAGTTCCTGCTTGAAGGTGCCATCGCTAAGGCTCAGCACGCGACGCTCGGGCGTGGGCTGGGCGATGCGGGCATAGCCCACGCAGCACTCCTCCAGGAAGTCGCGCACCTCGTCGGCATGCTCGTCGCTCACCTGGATGACGACACCCGGATTCTCGGCGAAAAGCTTGCGCACCACGTCGTCGCCCTTGATGTCGTGGAGGTTGACGCGGAGACCGCCCTCCACATTGGCAAACGTCATCTCCAGCAGGGTGGTGATCAGACCACCAGCCGAGATATCGTGGCCCGCGAGAATCCAGCCGCGCTTGATGAGCTCCTGCACGGCCTCGAAGCATTGGCAGAAGTACTGCGGGTTCTTGACCGTCGGCACGTCGTCGCCCACCTTGTTGAGGCTTTGGGCAAAGGCGCTGCCGCCCAGCTCCTGCTCGCAGAAGGAGAAGTCGATATGATAGAGTCGGGAGTTTTTGTCGTTGACGAGGACTGGGGAGACCACCTTGCGGATGTCGCTCACCTCGCCACCACTTGTCACGATGACCGTGCCCGGAGAGATGATCTTCTCGCCATTGGGATACTGCTGGCTCAGGGACAGGGAGTCCTTGCCGGTCGGCACATTGACGCCGATGGCGCAGCAGAAGTCGGAGAGGGCCTTGACGGCACGATAGAGGCGCGCGTCCTCACCCTTTTGTGAGCGGCAGGGCCACATCCAGTTGGCCGAGAGGCTAAGGGAGTCCATGCCGTCGGCCAGGGGTGCCCAGACGATATTGGTCAGCGACTCGGCCACACTCAGCACGCTACCCGCCTCGGGCGAGGCCAGTCCGGCCTGGGGCGCATGGCCGAGGGCCGTGGCGATACCCTTCTCGCCACGATAGTCGAGGGCCACGACGCCACAGTCGCTCAACGGCAACTGCAGGCGACCCTGGCATTGCTGGCGGGCCACCTTGCCCGTCACGCTACGGTCCACCTTGTTGGTGAGCCAGTCCTTGCAGGCCACGGCCTCCAGCTGCAGCACGCGACGGAGATACTCCTCGAGATGGGCCGCGTCATAGGCTACGGGGGCATAGTGGCGCTCGACGCTCTCGTCGCGCATGATGGTCTTGGGCGAGTGGCCGAACATCTGGGCCACGTCGAGATCGAAAGGCTTCACGCCATCGCCCTGGACGAAGGAGAAGTGGGCGTCGCCCGTGGTCTCGCCGACCACATACATCGGGGCACGCTCGCGCTCGGCGATCTTCGCCACATGGGCCAGATGCTTCTCGTCGATGAGCAGACCCATGCGCTCCTGCGACTCGTTGGCGATGATCTCCTTGGCGCTCAGCGTCTTGTCGCCGATGGGCAGCTTGGTCATGTCGATTTGGCCGCCACACTCCTCCACCAGCTCAGAGAGACAGTTGAGGTGGCCTGCCGATCCGTGGTCGTGGATGGAGACCACGGGGTTGTCGTCCTCCTCCACGAGGGCACGCACGAGGTTGTAGGCGCGCTTCTGCATCTCGGGGTTGGCACGCTGGACGGCGTTGAGCTCGATACCATTGCTATAGCGGCCCGTATCGACCGACGACACCGATCCGCCACCCAGTCCGATGCGGTAGTTGTCGCCACCGACCACGACGACCTTGTTGCCCGGCTGCGGCTCCTTCTTCAGGCAGTCGCGCTTCGTGCCGTAGCCGACACCGCCGGCAAGCATGATCACCTTGTCGTAGGCATATTTCTCATCATTCTCCTGATGCTCGAAGGTGAGGAGGGAACCCGTGATGAGGGGCTGGCCAAACTTGTTGCCGAAGTCGCTGGCGCCATTGGAGGCCTTGATGAGGATCTGCTCAGGCGTCTGGTAGAGCCATTGGCGCACGGGCAGGATGTCCTCCCAGTCGCGCAGGGCGGGCTCCTTGCCGTCGTCGCCCTTCAGTCGGGGATAGGCCGTCATATAGACTGCCGTGCCCGCGATGGGCCATGATCCTACGCCACCACCCATACGGTCGCGAATCTCACCGCCCGTGCCCGTGGCGGCACCATTGAAGGGCTCTACGGTCGTCGGGAAGTTGTGGGTCTCGGCCTTGAGAGAGATGACGCTCTCCACGGGCTTCACGCGGAAGTAGTCGGCCGTAGATTGGTTTTTCGGGGCAAACTGCTCGATGACGGGTCCCTGGGCGAAGGCCACGTTGTCCTTGTAGGCGGAGAGGATCTTGCCCGGATTCTCGCGGGTAGTCTTCTTGATCATGTTGAAGAGCGACGACTCCATCTCCTTGCCGTCGATGACGAAGGTGCCTCCGAAGATCTTGTGGCGGCAATGCTCGGAGTTGATCTGTGCGAAACCGAAGATCTCGCTGTCCGTGAGCGGACGTCCGTTCTCCTTCTCTATCTTGTGGAGGTAGGCAATCTCCTCGGGCGAGAGGGCGAGTCCCTCCTCCTCGTTGAACTTCTCGAGGTCGTCCACGCGCTTGATGGGCTCGGGGTCGTGGTCGATGGTGAAGATCTGCTGGTCCAGACCGTCATACATGCGCTGGAGCATGGGGTCGTGGTCGGCCTCGGGCGTATCTACGGGGAAATACTCCTCTATGCGGCTGATTCCCTTCAGGGCCATGTTCTGCGTGATCTCTACCGCATTGGTGCTCCACGGAGTGACCATCTCGCGCCGGGGGCCTACGAAATATCCCTCCAGCTGATCATTATCTACCGGCTCGGCATCGCCGTAAAGCCAACTAAGTTCGCTTATCTCTTCTTTGGAAAGCTTGTGATCTGCCTCCGTGGCAATCACGCTCTTCGACCTTGTCCTGAAAAAAAGAATCATAATCTGTCGAGTAAATTAGGAAATAATGGTGCAAAGATAACTATAAAAGCACACATGACAAAATAATCGGCTCAGAGAATCGGCAGAAAACGCAAAAAAGCCGCATTGGACTTCGGCCCGCACTTGCTCAATCGCTCAGAAATGATTCGCACCTGGTGGGTCGGTTCGAAATATTTTACCTTTGCATATATCGAACGAACCATACTGGGGATTGCCCACTAAAAAGCGTGTCGTGACTCCATTTATGGGCTTGGCGTGGACAAAACGTGAGGAAGAGGGTGCGGAAAACGGGAAAAGTGATGCAAGCAGATTTTGCGGAAGAAGGCTTGATTGGCTTGTCGCATGCAGCCAAGGGAGGAGATCCAGAAAAAACAGAGGGTTAGAAATGCCAAAAGAGGGCGTCTGAAAGGGCAAAAAGCTGTATAAAGGGAAGTGGAATCATCAAACTGGAACGATCAAAAAACAAGCCAACCATCTATCTATCAGTCTTTTAGAAGTTAACAGAACAGATTCGTTCCAGTTATTCCAGTTGTTCCAGTTTATTTTTCAGCGAGTGCGAAATTCCAGTCCACCCCCTATATATATATAACTAATTAATTATTA